>Ga0137372_10000713_pt1 | contig 31794 bp, 19 predicted proteins | sample SagtaG_6_FD_104911 | JGI IMG/M metagenome (GOLD analysis project Ga0137372, IMG submission 104911) | Vadose zone soil microbial communities from Sagehorn Ranch, Mendocino, California, USA - Sage1_R_60_16 metaG | ecosystem: Environmental > Terrestrial > Soil > Vadose zone | place: USA...
AGTATCGACGATGATCTTGCGGCCGGTCAGCCCGGTGTCGCCCATCGGTCCGCCGATGACGAAGCGGCCCGTCGGGTTGATGTGGTACTTGGTGTTCTCATCCAGCAGGTTGGAGGGCAGCGTGGCCTGAATGACGTGCTTGAGGATGTCAGCGCGCAACTCTTCGGTGGTGACCGCTTCGGAGTGCTGCGTCGAAACCACCACGGCGTCGATGCGCTTCGGCTTGCCGCTTTCGTCGTACTCCACGGTCACCTGGCTCTTGCCGTCGGGACGCAGGTAGGGAAGCTTGCCGCTCTTGCGGACTTCGGTCAGCTTGTGGGCCAGCTTGTGGGCCAGCGAGATGGGCAGCGGCATCAGCTCGGGCGTCTCGTTGGTGGCATAGCCGAACATCATGCCCTGGTCGCCGGCGCCGCCGGTGTCCACGCCCATGGCGATGTCGCCGCTCTGCTTGTTGATGCTGGAGACGACTGAGCAGGTGTTCGAATCGAAGCCGTAGACCGCGTTGTCATAGCCGATGGAGCTGACGACGCCGCGCACCAGGTTCTGGAAGTCGACATATGCGTTGGTGGTAATTTCGCCCGCAATCATGACCAGGCCGGTGCAGGTGAGCGTCTCGCATGCCACGCGGCTGTATGGGTCCTGCTCGAGGCAGGCGTCAAGGATTGCATCGGAGATCTGGTCTGCGATTTTGTCGGGATGCCCCTCGGTCACCGACTCAGAGGTGAACAGAAAACGGTTTTGCGACGACAATGTAGTGCCTCCTGAAAACTAACTTCTTGGAATCCCGGACAGGAGAGGGTGCCACAAGCCGGGGGAAGGTTAGCTTGCACAAGTGTACCGCGTGCAAGCCGCTGCAAACAATGCGGCGGTGGCCCGAGAGCAATTTAGGGCCACTGAGTGGGGAGTTCAGGGGTGCGAGCGGGGACGGGACCCGAAGTCCACCCGGCTTTTCTCGTTTATAGTGTGTCGGATGAAACGAGTTCTGTTGTCCTGGAGCAGCGGGAAAGACAGCGCGTGGACGTTGCACCTGCTCCGCCAGCATGGGGACTGCGAGGTCGTTGCCCTGCTCACGACGGTGAACACGGAATTTGACCGTGTGGCGATGCACGGCACCCGGCGGACGGTCCTCGAAGCGCAGGCACGGGCCGCCGGGCTGCCGCTGTGGACCATTCCCCTACCCTGGCCGTGCTCGAATGAGATCTACAAGCAGCGGATGCTTGCCGCATGCGAGCGAGCGGTAAATGAAGGGGTGACCGCGATTGCTTTTGGCGACCTGTTCCTCGAGGACATTCGGGCCTACCGCGAGAAGCAACTGCAGCCAACCGGCCTCGAGCCGCTATTTCCGCTCTGGCAGAAGCCGACTGCGCAGCTGGCCCGCGAGATGATCGCGGGCGGCCTTCGCGCCAAGCTGACCTGCGTGGATACGAAACAGCTTTCGCCATCCTTCGCCGGCCGGGACTTCGACGCCGCTCTGCTCGACGAACTGCCGCCGGAAGTTGACCCCTGTGGCGAGCGCGGCGAATTCCACTCCTGCGTCTACGCGGGGCCGATGCTCGGGCGAGCGCTGTCTTTGCAGGCGGGAGCGGCCGTCCATCGCGATGGCTTCGCCTACGCCGACTTCAGCTGACTTGTCCGGGGTGGCCCACTCACAACGCTCTTTCATATATGGGGTTTTCAACTACCGTTTTCAACTACCCCATTCAAGCCAAAAGAAGGCTTGAATGGGCCACCACAACAAGGCCGACTTGCTACAATCAGCTTTCACCACTCTTTCAGACGGGAATTGACCGATCGCTATGCATCGCTGGTCCAAGCTGTTCATTCCTACCCTGCGCGAAGCGCCTGCCGACGCCGAGGTCGCCAGCCACAAGTTCCTGGTGCGCGCCGGATATGTCCGCCAACTGGCTGCCGGAATCTACTCCTACCTCTTCCTCGCCCAGCGCACCATTCTCAAGATCGTCGGCATCGTGCGCGAGGAGATGGACACCATCGGCCAGGAGCTCTACCTGCCGGCTCTGAACCCGCGCGACGTGTGGGAGGCCAGCGGACGCTGGAGCGTGATGGGCGACAACATGTTTCGCCTGAAGGACCGCAAGGGCGCCGACCTATGCCTGGGCATGACGCACGAAGAGATCATGACCGACATCGCGCGCAAGGAGCTGCGCAGCTACAAGCAGCTTCCCCAGGTCTGGTACCAGATCCAGACCAAGTTCCGCGACGAGCCGCGCCCCAAGAGCGGCCTGCTGCGCGTGCGCCAGTTCACCATGAAGGACTCCTACTCGTTCGACATCGACCGCGCCGGGCTGGACAAGAGCTTCGACCTGCACGACGCCGTCTACCGCCGCATCTTCCGCCGCTGCGGGCTGGAGTTCGTCTCGGTCGAGGCCCACTCGGGCTCCATGGGCGGCTCGCAGTCCCAGGAGTTCATGGTCTATACGGACGCGGGCGAGGACCTGGTGGCATCTTGCGGAAAGTGCGGCTATGCAGCCAATCTGGAGAAAGCAACATCCCGGTTGGGAGCGGTGGATGAGCTTCCGCCCACGCCCAGCGGCAAGCCGGAGAAGGTTCACACACCGGGGACCAAGACGATCGACGAAGTCTCGGCGTTTCTTAACCTTCCGGTGAACTGCAACATGAAGTCGCTGGCCTACATGATGGCCGACGGAGCCGATGCAGCGGGCCAGCCAATGCATCGTCCGCTGCTGGTGCTGATGCGGGGCAATGACCAGATGAACGAGGCCAAGCTCTCCTCGGCAATCGGCGGACGCGACTTCCGCCCTATGGCGGAGGACGAGATCGAGCGCTATTTCAATTCGCCCGCCGGATATCTTGGCCCGGTTGGCCTCAAGCAGGTCCGGCAGGTCGAAGAAAAGGGCAAAGCCGGCTTTGCCGGCGGCCCTGAAGCTTTTGTGGTGGTGATGGACGAAGCCCTGCGTGGGCGCAAGAACCTGGTGAGCGGGGCCAACGAACTGAATCATCACCTCACGGGGCTGAACGTGGAGAGCGACTTTGAGGTGACCAGCATCGCCGACCTGCGCAACGTGGTGGAGGGCGAGGGCTGTCCCAATTGCGGTGAGCCGCTGAAGCTTGGCAAGGCAGTGGAGATTGGGCACATTTTCAAACTGGGGACCAAGTACGCCGAATCCATGGGCGCAAGCGTGCTCGACAAGGACGGCAAGGAGGTCACCATCGTCATGGGCAGCTACGGCATCGGCGTGGAGCGCATCCTGACCGCGTGCATCGAGCAGAACCACGACGAAAACGGCTTCTGGCTGGCGCCCACGATTGCCCCGTTCACGGTGGTGGTGGTGCCGACCAACGTGAAGGACGCCGCAGTGCAGGAGGCGGGCGAAAAGATCGCCGCCGAGCTGGAGGCGGCGGGATACGACGTGCTGCTCGACGACCGCGATGAGCGGCCGGGAGTGAAGTTCAAGGACGCCGACCTGGTCGGCATCCCATATCGCATCAACATCGGCAAGAAGCTGGCCGAAGGAAAAGTAGAAGTGGTGGAGCGCTCAAAGGCCGCCTCGTGCGACGTCGCTGTAAGCCAGGTCCTCTCGCACCTGCGGGGCCTCTTTGACCCGCGCGCTTAGTCGCCCCAGCAAGCCAAACACGGGCTTCCTGGGGACCCCGAGGAGAGACGCGTGAAGGATTTCAAAGCTATATGCGGGCTGCTGATTATGCTGGTCGGCGCCTTCGTACTTTATAAGGTCCTGCCGGCCTACTGGAACAACTACAGGGTGGGGCGCATGATCTCCGAGCAAGCGATCGTCTTCACTAATTTTCCGAAGAGCGAGGAGGAGATGAAGATCGTGATCGCGCAGAAGGCGCAGGACTTGGACGTTCCGATTGCGCCCGAGCAGGTTGCGGTGAGCCGCAGCCGCGGCGACGTCTCGATCAGCTTCGCCTACTCCGTCCACATCGATTTGCCCGGCTATCCGTTGGATTTGAACTTCGAGCCCTCGACCACCAATCAGAACGTGATGAAGTAGGGGCGGCGGGACGCGATAGGAGTCACGCGGTGGAAGGTCAGCGGGCCCGCGAGAGCTACCGATTATGGCGCTTCCCCACGGGGACCCCAGCGCGCCCGGTGTTGGCGTGCCGGCGATCGGGTATTTCCCTCTTGCTTTTTTCCGCCTGACGACCTCGTCGAATCGTGTTTCGTCGCTCGAAGAACCACGAATGTAACGTCTGTGTAACGCCTCCGTTTCGCGGCTTTTTTGCGCACTCACGCTGCCTTACAATGGAGCTACGTGGCCATCAAACTTAAAATCCCGAATCTGTCCTGGGCCTCGCGCCCGTGGTTCCGCACTGCCTTCGCGATCTTCATCATCGTCTTCCTGGCCTGCTTCGGCGTCTTCGCCTACTACTACGTCAAATACGACCGCATCATCACCAAGCGGATGAGCGGCCAGATCTTTTCGGCGTCCGCGAAGATCTATGCGCGGCCGATCGCAGTCCATCCCGGCGATCCTTTTACGCCGTCCCAGATCTCCGCCATGCTGCGCCGCGCCGGCTATCTCGACGGCAGCAACGGAATGGAGGCGCCGATCGGCACCTACCGTGTTCTTCCCGGCACAATCGAGGTGCGGCCCGGTCCCGAGTCGTATCACTCGACCGATGGCGCCAGGATTGTCGGCGGATCCAACGGCCGCATTCAGGCGATCTACGGCACCGGCGCAAACGCGGGGACAGAGCTGGAGTCCTACGAGCTTGAGCCCGAGCTGGTCACCGCGCTCTTCCAGGGCGAGGAGCGCACCAAGCGCGAGCTGCTGACCTATGATGCAATCCCCAAGGTCATGGTGAACGCGGTGCTGGCCATCGAAGACCGCAAGTATTTCGAGCACAGCGGCATCAACTGGTTGAGCCTGATCGGCGCGGCCATCGCGGACGTGCGCGCAGAAGGAAAGCGGCGCGGCGGATCGACCATCACCATGCAGGTCTCGCGCGGCTTCTTCCTGACCCAGGCAAAGACGGTTCGCCGCAAGCTGACTGAGATGCTCATCGCGGTGGAGCTTGAGCAAAAGCTCAACAAGCAGCAGATCTTCGAGCTGTATGCCAATCAGGTCTATCTGGGGCAGCGCGGATCGTATTCCATCAACGGATTCGGCGAGGCCTCGCGCGCCTACTTCGGCAAGAACATCAAGGAAATCACTTTGCCCGAGGCGGCCATGATCGCCGGCATCATCCAGTCGCCCAACATCCTCAATCCCTACAAGCGTCCCGAGAAGGTGATGGAGCGGCGCAATGTTGTGCTGGAGTCGATGGTGGAGACCGGCGCCATCACGCGCGCGCAATGTGACGCGGCCAAGGCGGCGTCTCTCAAGCTCACCGCGCCCAACGTGGAGGCCAGCGACGCTCCGTACTTTGTCGATCTGGTCAAGGACACTCTCTCCGGCGAGCACACTGAGGCCAGCCTCAACGAGAACGGCTATCACATCTACACCACGCTCGACCCGCAGCTCCAGCATGCCGCCGCCGAAGCGGTCTCCGAGGGCATCAAGCTGGTGGACGAGCAGGTAGCCAAGCAGCGCACGCGCCGCGTGAAGGTGGGCAAAGGCAAGGATGCCAGGGTCGAGGTAAACACCCTTCCCGGACCTACCCCGCAGGTTGCGTTGGTTGCCTTGGATCCCCACACCGGCGAGGTGCTGGCGCTGGTGGGCGGAAGAAATTACGGCGTCAGCCAGTTAAACCACGCCGTCGCCAAGCGGCCCACCGGCTCCATCTTTAAGCCCTTTGTCTACGCCGCGGCGGTGAATTCGGCCATCACCGCGCAGGGCACGGACGCGGTCTTTACCCAGGTCTCGCTGGTCGATGACTCGCCCACGACCTTTGAATTCGACGGTAAGGTCTACGATCCGCGCAACTACAAGAACGAGTACCACGGCCAGGTGACGGCGCGCTTTGCCCTGCAGATGTCGTTGAACAATGCGACGGTCCGCATGGCCGAGATGATCGGCTACGATAAGGTCGCCGAGCTGGCCAGGAATGCGGGCATCTCGAGCGTGCGCGCCACACCGGCGGCCGCACTGGGGGCCTATGACGCCAGCCCGCTGGAGATGTCCGGGGCCTACACGGTGCTGGCCAATGGCGGCACGCGCGTCGACCCGCTGCTGCTGCATTCCATCCGCGCCCCCAACGGCGACGTGGTGGAAGACTTCCACAACAACCGGCGCCCGGTGCTGGATCCGCGCGTGGCCTACGTGGTCACCAACATGATGCAGAACGTCATCGACCACGGCACCGGCTTCACGGTTCGCGCGCGCGGATTCACGGCGCCTGCCGCGGGCAAGACCGGGACCTCGCACGACGCCTGGTTTGCCGGCTATACCAACAACCTGCTCTGCATCGTCTGGGTAGGCTATGACGACTACAGCGACCTGAAGCTGGCGGGCAGCGCCACGGCGGGGCCGATCTGGGCCGAGTTCATGAAGCGCGCGGTGCGCCTGCCGCAGTACAGCAATGTCGCTGATTTCCCGCCGCCCGAAGGCGTGGTGACGGTTTCGCTGGACAAGAACACCAATCTGCTGGCCACCCCGAGCTGCCCCGAGGACTACACCTCAGTCTTCATCGAGGGCTCCGAGCCCAGGGAGACCTGCGACCGCGGCGACCAGCGCAATGTCTTCCAGAAGCTCTTCGGCGGCCCGGCTCCGGAGGCACCGGCGGTGAACCAGCCGGCTCAGGTGATCCCGCCGACCCAGACTGCGCGCCGGAGCCCGAGAACGGATGAGGTCGAGCAGCGGCAGCCCGCTCCGCCTCCAGCCCAGGATCAAACCGGAGAGAAGAAAAAGAAGAAGAAGGGATTCTGGGGCAAGCTTTTTGGACAGGAAGACGAATAAAGGCTTAGCCAGGCACTCCCGTCTGTTGACTTCAGCCTCGTAGAGCACCACGCAAACTTCCCCACTCAACGAAAAAACGTTGAGTGGGGCACTTGTCCGAAAACTTGAAGAACCACGAGGGTGCCCCATCCTAACCATCTCTTGGTTAGGGTGGGGCAGTTGATTTTGTTTTTGATCTTGCAGCGCTAACTATTCATCCAGCAGCGGCGGCGCACCATGCAGCAGCGGCCCTCTTGCGCGGCGGCTGCGCTCTTCCAGATGGCGCTCCCGGAAATGCTTCAGCGCTCGATTTCCCCAGGCCCGCACAAAGTAATAGTTCAGCAGCCCGCCCACGGCCGAGCTGAGGATGGGGACCGTGCGCGCGACCATCTTGTCGGCGAATTCGGCGCTGAAGCGCGCCGCCATGCGGCCAACCACGCGCTCCGCCAAACTCTTCAGCACGGTCCGCTCCAGCAGGTCCTTGCCCAGATCGACCCCGGCGGCGGTGCCCGCCGCGATCCAGAGCTCGGCAACCTCCTCGTCGGTGTTGTATTGGAATCCATAAATCAGGCTGAGTTTCTGCACCGTGCGCATGGTGATCATCGCGAGGATTCCCATGTCGGGCACGACCGTGGCGAAGCCGCCCAGGCCGAGCCCCGCGCCCTCGGCGCCGGCCAGCTTCATCGAGCTCCGCAGTGCGTGCTGCGCAATCGAATCCAGCTCGTCCAGAGGCAGCGAGAACAGCTCGTCGTAGCTCTCTGCCTCCACCCCATAGGCGCGCTGCAGCTGCTCCAGAAAGGCCTCCGGTTGGACCTTCGACGATTCATAGGCCCGCGTCAGGGCGAAGCGGAATGCCTCTTCGACCCGCCGGCTCAGCCAGGAGCTGCCGCTCTCTACGTACTCGTCCGCAAACTCAGCCATCGGCCCAGTGTATGCCCACTCCGCCGGGATGAAAAGGCCGGAGGTGTGCTGTTGGACCGGGGCTGGTGCCCCACTCAACGTTCCTTTCGTTGAGCGGGGCTGTTGCATGGAGAGATAAACTAACGAGCCCACTCAGGCAAAGAAGCTTGAGTGGGGCACCTGCAACCCTCAACCCTGGCCCGCTCTGGTTGCGCCGCTGTGCTACGATCATCCGATATGCCCGCCGGAAAGCTTCACATCGTGCCCCTGGGTGGTCTTGGCGAGTTCGGCCTGAACTGCATGGCCATCCGATGGAACGACGACATCGTCGTCATCGATGCCGGAATGATGTTCCCCGAGGACGAGCTGCTCGGCGTTGACATCGTCGTTCCTGCGCTCGATTACCTGGTCCAGAACCGCGACAAGGTACGCGCCCTGCTGCTCACCCACGGCCATGAGGACCACATCGGCGCCGTCCCCTGGCTCATCGGCGAACTCAACATCCCGATCTACGCCACCGAGTTCACGCTCGCCTACGTGGAGGACAAGCTGGAGGAGCACGGGCTGCTCGACAACGCCGTGCTCAACGAGATGGTGCCGGGCAAGCGCTTCCAGATCGGCCCCTTCCAGGTCCATCCCATCCAGGTCACGCACTCGCTGGTGGATTGCGTTTCGCTCGCCATCCACACGCCGCTGGGGGTGCTGATTCACACCGGCGACTTCAAGGTGGACATGACGCCCACCGACAACCGCCCCTTCGACCTGCACGCCTTCGCCGAATACGGAAAGGAGCGTGTGCTGGCTTTGCTGCAGGATTCCACCAACGCGGAGCGGCCCGGGCACACGCCCAGCGAGCGCATGGTGAAGCCCAAGTTCGAGGAGGTCTTTCTCCACGCCAAGCGGCGGCTCTTCATCTCCTGCTTCTCCTCGTCCATCCATCGCATCAAGCTGGCCACGGAGATGGCCTATCAGTCGCGGCGCAAGATTGCCCTGGTCGGGCGCAGCATCACCGAGAGCACCGAGATCGCGCAGGACCTGGGTTACATCGATCTGCCGTCCTCGGCATTCATCAATCCGGGGCAGATCCGCGACTATCCTCCCGAGCAGGTGCTGGTGATGATCAGCGGCACGCAGGGCGAGCCGATGAGCGCGCTTTCGCGCGCCGCCGTGGACAACCACAAGCACGCCAAGATCGAGCCCGGGGACACCGTGGTGCTCAGCTCGAGGATCATTCCCGGCAACGAGCGCGGCATCTTCCGCGTCATCGACCACCTCTTCCGCCGTGGGGCGCACGTGATCTACGAGGACGGCTCCAAGCCGCCGGTGCACGTCAGCGGACACGCCAGCCAGGAGGAGCTGAAGCTCATCATGAGCCTGGTGCGGCCGCGCTACTTCATTCCCATTCACGGCGAGTACCGCCAGCTCAAGCGCCACGCCGAGCTGGCCGGCGGAATGAAGGGCTCCGTGGGACAGGTCATCATGATCGAGAGCGGCGACATTCTGGAGTTCGATGAGCTGGGCGCGCGGCGCATCGGCGAGGCCCAAGTGGGCCGCGTGCTGATCGACTCGGGCTCCACGGCCGACATCGTCGAGGAAGTCATCATCCGCGACCGCAGGCATCTGAGCGAAGACGGCTTTGTGATGCCGATCCTGGCCATCAACAAGCTCACCGGCGAGTTGGAAGGCACGCCGGAGATCGTCACGCGCGGCTTTGCCGGAGCTCCCGACGACAACGGCTTTGTGAAGGAGGCGGTGGACACCGTGCGGCGCACACTGGCACAGTCGACCCTGGAAGAAGTGGCCGACTACGGCATGATCAAGGAGAAGATCCGCGTCGACCTCAAGCGCTACATCAATCGCAACACGCAGCGCAGGCCGCTGATTATCCCGGTCATCGTTGAGATCTAGTTCGTTCTCTTCGTGGGTCATCCTGAGCGCAGCGAAGGACCCCGGCGCGGCATCGCGCCGGCAGAACGCTACGGAGCTTGTCAACCAACAGAGTCCACGGGGGTGTAGTTTCGGTATTGGTTGCGGCATGGAGGACACGAATGCCTGCCACACAACTTTCGCCTCGATCTCTGAATAGCAAATCGCCTGCCCGGCCGCGATTCTCGCGCGTCTTTCTGGCGCTTCCCTTTCTTCCCATGCTGTTGTTGTGGATCGCGCCCACGTTGTGCACCGGGCTGCGCGCCACCTCGATGCTGCTGGAGATCGACGGTGCGCGGCAGCTTGCAGGCTCTGACGCAAACCCGGTCTCCGAGGAGGAGATCGTCTTCCCGAGCCTCACCCCCACTCGCGCGCGGATCTATCACCCCTTCGGGATCGCGCATCCCAGCCCACTGGTGGTGGTCCACGGCATGCACAATCTCGGCATCGATGAGCCGCGCCTGAGACGGTTCGCGCGCGGCCTCGCGGGACACGGGTACCTCGTCTTGACTCCCAATGTGGACGAGTTGGCCGGTTATCAGGTGACCAGCAATTCCGCTGTGGTGATCGGCGACGCCGTGCACGAACTGGCGCGGCGCAGCGGCGCGCCCAAAGTTGGCCTGCTGGGACTGAGCTTCTCCGGAGGCATGGCCCTGATCGCCGCCTGCGATCCCGAGGTGGCGCGGCAGCTCTCCGTGGTGGCCGCCGTCGGCGCGCATGACGACCTCCGCCGCGTGCTGGACTTTTTCGCCAGCGGCGAAACCCACGCGCCCGACGGCAGCCTCTTTCAGATGCCGGCGCACGAGTACGGCCCGCTGGTGGTCGCCTACGCGAATATCTCGGCCTACTTCTCTCCATCCGACGTTGATCAGGCGCGGGCCGCCATGCGTGCCCTGCTCTGGGAGGACCTGCCGCGGGCCCGCGCCGAGGCTGCCAAACTCAGCCCGCGAGGACAGGCGCGCATGGCCCAACTCTTCGCCCACGACACAAAATCGCTGACGACGGACACGCAGCGCGGCCTCGCCGCCCTACAAGCCGAGCTCGATGCGGCCTCGCCGCATTTCTATCTGTCCCGCCTCAGCGTGCCGGTGATGCTGCTGCACGGCGCGGGGGATAACGTAGTGCCTCCCACGGAGACCCGGTGGCTCGAGCGCGACATGCCGCCGGGCGTGCTGCACGGCGCGCTGATCTCGCCGGCAATCGGCCACGTTGAGTTGGGTGGCGCGACCACGATGGACCGGCTGCGGCTGATACAGTGGATGACGCAGATGCTCGATCTGCTCGACACATCGAGCGCGGAACGCGGCTGAGGCATTGCGGGAAAAAAGCTGCACTGCGGGAATGCTTTCTTGAGACGAGAAATTGTTTTCAGCATGAGAGGCCTGAGGCTCCTTGTGCTCTGCATGCTTGCGGCCATGCTCAGCCCGGCCGCGGTGGCCGAGCGCGGAACCTTTGTTCGTGCTGCCACGATCTACATCCAGCCTGATTCCACAAGCCCCAAAGTGGCGACGGTGCAGCGCGGACAAGAGGCGGTGCTGCTGGAGCGCACTCCGGGATGGGTCCGCGTGGTCGCGACTCTGGAGGACGCTCCCTACACTGCCGAAGATGAAACCCGCCGCGAAGCACGCAGCGTCGCCGGTTGGGCGCAGGAGATGGGATACATCGGCGAGAGCACGGTCAATGGCGACCAGATTCTCTTCGGCGAGGCCGTGGACAGCGAGGACCAGGCCAGCCGCAGCTATGGACGAAAGGGCGCAGCGGGAGACGCGCGGCGGCTCTACTACCGGATTTACGAGCTCTTTCCCAAATCGCCGCTGGCTGGTGAGGCGCTCTATCGCGCCGCCGACATCCAGTGGCAGATCGAGCACGCGGAGCTTGAGTCGCGTGCCCTCTACAAAACGCTGACGCCCGATCAGCGCCAGCCCATCAACGAAGATTTCATGCGCCTGGTGCGCAAGAAATTTCCCGGCTCGCGCTGGGACGAGCTCGCCGCCTATACGATGCTCGACAACAAGCTCTGCGGCGACTGGACGGTGGCCAAGAATTGCCCCGAGCGCGAGGCCGAGGCCTACGAGAAGTATGCCGCCGAGCATCCCAACTCGCCGAAGGCGGCCGAGGCCCTCTACAACGCCGCCTACCGCTGGGCCGCAGCCATCGCGATATATAAAGGTGAGGGCAAGCCGAACAAGGTCCCAGAGGCGCAGAAGCGCGCCCTCGCCGGCGTACAGAAGCTCCTGGAAAAGAACGCCACCCCGGAGTGGAACGCCAAGGCCCAGCGCCTGCTCTACATGGTGCAGAACAACGTCCCGGTGTACGGCACGATGGCGGAATAGCGAAAATTGTTTTGAGGGGTCATCCCGAGCAACGCGAAGGACCCCAGCGCTGCTTGTGCCACCAATGCTGTCCGGAGCTTTTCAACCAGTAACGATTGCATAACCTGCATTTTCACCCCAGCACGCCAGCAGCAGCCGCGCTGGGGCACCCGGTTACTTTGAATCGCATTCGGCAATCATCCCGCTGTCATCGTGAGCTGCTAGACTTTAAGACGCATGCACAACTATCTTCTCGCTCTCATCCTTGGAATCGTCGAGGGGTTGACCGAGTTCCTTCCCGTCAGTTCCACGGCCCACCTGCGCATCTGCCAATCGCTGTTCGGCATCCCGCTGGATGACGGCTACTGGAAGATGTTTGCCATCGTCATCCAGCTTGGCGCCATCCTTACCCTGCCCATCTACTTCCGCGATCGCATCGCGAAGTTCTTCGCCACCTTTCCGCAGGGCGAGCGCGGCGAGCGCACCGCGCTCACCCATCCCGTCACGCTGACAATGATCGCCTTCGTCTGCACGGCCGCCCCGGCGTTTCTGCTCACCAAAGTCATCGGCAAGCACCTGGAGAGCTTGGAGATCATGGGCCTCTCACTGGTCGTCGGCGGCATCGTGATGTGGGCCGTCGACGTGTTTTATGTCCGCCGACTGCTGGCGCATCGCACCGATCACGTCGAGGAGATGTCGCTCGGGCAGGCCGTCTGGATCGGCCTCTGCCAGACGCTCTCGGCAGTCTTCCCCGGCACCTCGCGCTCCATGGCCACCATCGCCGCCGGACAAGTCGTGGGCATGTCCCGCCCATCGGCGCTCGAGTTCTCCTTCTTTCTCTCCATTCCCACCATGGCCGTTGCAACCTTGTACGACCTCGTCAAGAGCCTGCGCCCGCACCACGGCGAGCCGAGCGCGATCGGCCAGCTCACAATGAATGCGCCGGACTGGATCACGCTCGGGATCGGCTTCGTGGTCAGCTTCGTGGTGGCCTACGCGGTGGTGGCCTGGTTCATGAACTGGGTGCGCAGCCGCGGCTTCGCGATCTTCGCCGCCTACCGCATCGTGCTGGGAGTTGCGGTGCTGTGGTGGGCGCTGCGGTAACTCAAGCTGTGGAAATTTTGGTGGCCCATCCAGCCATCTTTTGGCTTGAGTGGGGTAGTTGCAGTGGTGCCCCATTTCTGCCTTCCTTTGGCAGAAGTGGGTCTGTTGACGTTGCTCCCCAGCGAACCCCCTTCATAACTCTACCTAGCCGATTCTGCTCCGCTTTTTTCCTAGGTTGCGGCATAATGATCCTGCTCTGGCAGTGCGATCGGATGGCACTCGCGCGGCTGCTGCGCGCTGGTAGTGTTCTGTCCGCCCGCATCTCTCCATGCGGCTTATGACGCTGCTCTCCAGGTTGTTTGTGCCCACGCAAAGCAAGCGGCTCAACGAGCTGATCGGCATCCTGCTGATGGCCGCCGCCGTGCTGATGCTGCTCTCCATGGCCTCCTACTCGCCGCTGGACCGCTCCTTCAACACCGCGGCCACGCCGCCGCACGGCCGGCCCGCGCACAACTGGATCGGCCTGGTTGGCGCCTACTCGGCGGACCTGATGCTGCAGTCGCTCGGTATCGCCGCATTCCTCGTGCCGCTGCTGCTGGGGCTGCTGGCGCTGCGTTGGCTGCGCTCGCGCAAAGCGGAAGACGCGCTGATCAAGGCCGCCGCCGGGGTCGCGCTGCCTGCCTTTGTCGGCTCCCTGCTCTCGCTGCTTCCGTGGCCGCTGCGCTGGGCGCACGCGATTCCAATCGAAGGACTCTTCGGGCGGCTGCTCGGCGACGTGCTGGTCCATTACCTGAATTACGTCGGCGCACTGATCGTCGCGCTAACGGCGATTGCGGCGGCGCTGTACATGGCGACTGCGTTTTCGTTCTGCCAGATGCAGCTTTGGCTCAGTACGCGCCTCACCTTCTTCTACGCGCTGCGCGACCGCTATCAGGAATGGCGGCAGCGCCGCATCCGCGCCCGCGAGGCGAAGCTGCTGGCCAAAAAACAGCGCGAGCGCGAGTTGCGCAAGCGCTTTATGGACGAGAACCCGGAGGCCGCAGCGCCCGAATCCACCGCCGCTCCCATCACGCTGGTGAATTCGCAGGAGCCCGTCTCAGAGCGTCGCAAAGAGCTCTTTGAGATGCCCAGCGAAGAGGACCCATATCCCGTCGTTCCACCGCCAATGGCCGGGCGAGATGCTCCGCGAGCGCGGCGCCCGCGGCTGGACGCCTACGGCAACGAGCGGCCGCTTTCGGGAATCGAGCGCATGGAGGCCGAGGCCACCGCAGATCGCGCGCAGCGCAGCGGCACGCCTGCTCCCGAGCCGATCACTATCGGCCTGCGCGCCGATGACAGCATCGGCGACATCTCGCGGCCTCGCACCCGAACCACGCTGCCCAAGCAGCAGGGCACATGGAAGCTGCCTTCCAGCACGCTGCTGCATCGTCCCGAAGCGCACATCGCCTACGACGAAAACCAGCTCAAGGAGCTGGCGCTGACGCTGGCGCAGAAGTGCGAGGAGTTGGGCGTCCTGGGCTCGGTGGTGCAGATCAATCCCGGCCCGGTGGTGACCACCTTTGAGTTCAAGCCCGAGGCGGGGATCAAGTACAGCCGCATCGTCGGCCTGCAGGACGACCTCTGCCTGGCGCTGCGCGCGGAGAGCATCCTCATCGAGCGCGTCGCTGGCAAGTCCACAGTCGGCATTCAGGTGCCGAATGAGAAGCGCGAGACGATCTATTTGCGCGAGGTAGTGGAGAGCCCGGAGTTCAACGGCATCAAGTCGCGCCTGGCCATCGCGCTGGGCAAGGACATCAACGGCCGCCTGATGACCACCGAGATGAACTCCATGCCGCACCTGCTGATCGCGGGCTCCACAGGCAGCGGCAAATCGGTGGCCATCAATGCCTTCATCATGTCGCTGCTCTACAAAAGCACTCCCGACCAGGTGCGCCTGATCCTCGTGGACCCCAAGCGCGTGGAGCTGACCAACTACGACGGCGTGCCGCACCTCTTCACGCCGATCATCAGCGAGCCCAAGCAGGCAAGCAATGCCCTGCGCAACGCGGTGCGCGAGATGGAGCGCCGCCTGAAGCTGCTGGCGCAAAAAGGCGTGCGCAATATCGACCAGTACAACCGGCTCTTCGACGAGGGCTACACGCCATCGCTCTTCGAGGACGGTACGGAAGAAAAGCCGCTGCCCTATATCGTGATCATCGTCGACGAGCTGGCCGACCTGATGATGGTGGACGGGGCCAACGTCGAGGAGTCGATCACGCGCCTGGCGCAGATGGCGCGCGCCATCGGCATCCACCTGGTGCTGGCCACCCAGCGGCCTTCGGTCGACGTGATCACCGGCCTGATCAAGGCAAACTTCCCCGCGCGCATGTCGTTCCGCGTGGCGACCAAGATCGACTCGAGAACGATCCTCGACGCCAACGGCGCCGAGTCGCTGCTGGGCCGCGGCGACATGCTCTACCTGCCCAGCGGGTCCTCGCGTGTTCTGCGCGTGCACGCGCCGTTCGTTACCGAGAAGGAGATCGCCGCGACGGTCGAGTTCTGGAAGGCGCAGGCACCGGCGCAGTACGAGCACGGCTTCCTGGCCGCGCCCAAGGACGAGGGCAACAGCGTCCGGGACGACGGCGGAGCAAATGCAGGCGAGGACGACAACGATCCGCTGTTCAATGACGCCGTGCGCCTGGTGCTGGAGTTTGGCAAGGCCTCCACTTCCCTGCTGCAGCGGCGGCTGCGCATCGGCTACGGCCGCGCCGCGCACCTGATCGACCTGATGGAGCGCGATGGCATTGTGGGCTCGGCCGACGGCTCCAAGCCGCGCGAGATCCTCAAGCCGCCGGACTGGGTCACGGAGATTGAAAACCGTTAGAGCAACAGCCGCACCCAGGCAAAGAAGCTTGAGTTTTTCTTTACGGGTCATTCTGAGCGGAGCGAAGGACCCCAGCAATGCTGGCTTCTTTTGTGCTGTTCCAGGATTTTCGGCCAGAAACGTTCACCCCTGTTTCAATGCACTGCTCATTCGTTCAGATGAGAATGTACGTCGTCGAGAGGTGAAGGGTACTGGTTAGAAAGCTCCGGGCGGCGCTGGTGATGCAATCTGTGCTGGGGTCCTGCGCTGCGCTCAGGATGACCCGCAACAAATCAGCAGATCAAAAACAAAACCCCGAGGCATCTGCCTCGGGGTTTGCTGTTGCCATCTTCTGCTGTTTACACGCCGATAACAGCGGTCAGTTCCTTCACCGCGCCGGCGCTCTTCTTCAGGGCTGCGTCTTCCTCGGGCGTCAGCTTGATCTCGATGATCTTTTCCATGCCGTTGGCGCCCAGCTTCACCGGGACGCCGACGAAGAGGCCCTCGATCCCATACTCGCCTTCCAGGTGCACGGCGCAGGGCAGAATCTTCTTCTTGTCCTTCAGGATCGCCTCCACCATCTCTGTCACCGAGGCCGAGGGCGCGTAGTAGGCGCTGCCGGTCTTGAGATACTTCACGATCTCGGCGCCGCCGTTGGCAGTGCGTTCCACCAGCGCCTTCAGCTTGTCAGGCGCGATCAGCTCGGTGATGGGAATGCCCGCCACGGTGGAGTAGCGCGGCAGTGGGACCATGGTGTCGCCGTGGCCGCCGAGCACGAAGGCCGTGACGTTCTCCACGCTGACGTCGAGCTCCTGCGCGATGAAGGTGCGGAAGCGCGCCGAATCCAGCACGCCCGCCATGCCGATGACCCGGTTGCGCGAGAAGCCGCTCAGCTTCAGCGCCGCCTGCGCCATGGCGTCCAGCGGATTGCTGACGATGAGGAGGATGCAGTTGGGCGAGTACTTCACCACCTTGCCGATGACGTCCTGCATGATCTTGTAGTTGGTGTTGAGCAGGTCGTCGCGGCTCATGCCCGGCTTGCGCGGAATGCCCGCGGTGATGACTACAATGTCGGAGTTCGCCGTGTCGGCATAATCGTTTGTGCCCACGACGTTCGAGTCGCGCTTTTCGACCGGCATGGCTTGCAGCAAGTCCAGCGCCTTGCCCTGCGGAACGCCTTCCATGATGTCGATGAGCACCACATCGGCCAGTTCCTTGGAGGCAATCCAGTGGGCCGCGGTGGCCCCAACGTTTCCAGCTCCGACGATTGAAACTTTTTTGCGCATTTGATTCCCTCTCCTCGGGGTCCCCGGCAAGCCGCTTTTGGCTTGCTGGGGCTGAAGTAAATCAGGACTGAAACATGATTTGAACAATGCCGGGACGAACGGCGTTTACAGCGCGCCAAAACCAACATCTGCAAACGACGGCAGATGTGGGGCACCCTACTTCAGCGGCGGCTTGAAGTGGTGGCCATCATGTTCTCGATGATGGCCGTTGCAAATTCGCTGGTGCGCAGCTTGGTGGCGCCTTCCATCAGGCGCTCGAAGTCGTAGGTCACGCGCTTCTGCTCAATGGTCTGCTCCATGCTGTCTTCCACCAGGCGCGCGGCCTCCATCCAGCCCATGTGCTGCAGCATCATGACAGCCGAAAGGATCACCGAGCCGGGATTGATCACATCTTTATCGGCATACTTGGGCGCGGTGCCGTGAGTGGCCTCGAAGATGGCGTGCCCCGCGCCGATGTTGGCTCCGGGAGCGATACCCAGGCCTCCGACCTGCGCCGCGCAGGCGTCGGAGATGTAGTCGCCATTCAGGTTGGGCGTGGCCAGCACCGAGTATTCGTCGGCGCGCGTCACAATCTGCTGGAAGATTGAGTCGGCAATGCGGTCATTGACCAGCAGCTTCTTCTTCCACTGGCCGCGGCCGTGCGTGGCGTAGATGGTGTCCAGCGTCCTGCGCACCTCGGCGTAGATCGACTGGCGGAAGTCCTCCGGCGCATGCTCCATGCCGGGCTCGATCAGGTGAGCGTTCTCTTCCACGGTGATCGCGGGGTTGCTGTCCATGTTGCCCACGATCCAGCTCTCACGCTCGGTCACCGTCTCGGAGCGGAACTCCTGCGTGGCGACCTCATAGCCCCACTCGCGGAAGGCGCCCTCGGTGTACTTCATGATGTTGCCCTTGTGCACCAGGGTCACGCTCGGCAGATGGTGCATCAGCGCGTATTCGATGGCCATGCGCACCAGGCGCTTGGTTCCGGTAATGGAGATGGGCTTGATGCCGATTCCCGAGTCGGCGTGGACCTGCTTGTTCTTGCCCGCGAGCATGACATTGTTGAGGAAATCGATCAGCTTCCGGACCTCGGGCGTCCCCTCTTTCCACTCAATGCCTGAGTACACGTCTTCGGTGTTCTCGCGGAAGATCACCATGTTCATGCGCTCGGGATGCTTCACTGGAGAGGGAATGCCCTTGTAATACTTCACCGGGCGCACGCAGGCATAGAGGTCGAGAATCTGGCGGAGGGCGACGTTGAGCGAGCGGATTCCGCCGCCAACCGGAGTGGTGAGCGGCCCCTTGATGCCGATGCGGAGGTCGCGGAAGGCGCTGACTGTGTCATCGGGCAGCCAGGTGCCGAACAGGTCCTTGGCCTTCTCGCCCGCAAAGACCTCATACCAGATCATGCGCCGCTTGCCCAGATAGGCCTGCTCCACGGCAGAGTCCACCACGCGGACCGACGCTCTCCAGATGTCGCGTCCCGTGCCGTCGCCTTCGATGTACGGAATAATGGGATTGTCGGGAATGATGAATCTTCCCTTTTTAAACTCAATCACGCACCCGTCGGCGGGAAGGGGAACTCCGTTGTATGAGGCCGCCATGCCATCCTCCTGAGTAAATGTCCTAAGATTTATCGAGACACGCTGGCAGTGCCCCACGCCGGCCACCAGCCGTGACGGTCATAAATTGGCCGAGAAATTCCGCAAAAGCAGACTATCACCCTGGAAGCGTGCATTCAATCACCAACGTTTCAATCGCCCAAAACCGAATCGAAGATCGCACGCACGCGGCGCATTTGAGAGCGCACCGCGGCGTCCAACGGGGTCCCCGGCACGCCTGCTGTTGGCGTGCTGGGGCGGGACTCGGATATCTTTAGCAGCCGCTCCACGCCGCTGCGCTGCGCATCGCTCTCCGGAATCCACTTCCGCGGGCGTCCTTCCACCACCCTTATGGCGTGCTCCAGGCTTCGAAAGAGGGCGGCCGCAGCGAGCATCTCGGCGCTCTGGGCCTCGGTCAGCAACTCTCGTTCGCGCAAGGCCGCCAGCCGCTCCGGAATCTGCAGGGCCGCTGCCGGAAGCCCATGCCGGGCCTCCAGCAGCCCCATGATGAAATCCAGATCGTAAAGCGCGCCCGGTCCGCCCTTGAAGCTGTCCGGCCCGTAGGAGTCTGCGATGCGCTTGCGCATCACGCGAAGTTCCGGCACAAACTGCGCCGAGCCGGCGAAGCGGCGGCGCAGCGCGGCAACGCCCTCACAGACCTCCGCCTCCATCCGCCGGTCGCCGGCGATCCAGCGCAGCTTGCTGAAGGCCAGCACCTCCCAGGCCTTGGCGTCGCTCTCAAAGTAGTGCGCCAGCTGCCGCAAGCTCGGGACCAGCGCGCCCTCGGTGCCGTGTGGCCGGATGCGGGTATCCACCTCGATCACCGAGCCCGCGCGCGTGTAGCCCGAGAGCATTCCTACAACCGCCTGCGCGCAGCGGCCCGCCAGCTCAGGATCGCACTCCGGGCTGCGCACAAAGAGCAGGTCGGCATCGGAGAGCACATCCAGCTCGCAGGTGCCCAGCCGCCCTACGGCGAAGATGGCGAAACCGTGCGTGAGGTCCCAAGCGCGCCCGTAATTGCCCAGCAAACTAACTACAGGCTTGCCGGGGACCCCGCTTTCGTTCTGGGGTGCAGGCGCCTCCGCGGCTGCCAGCGCCTGGGCCAATATGCGGTCGAGGCTCTGCGTGTGCTCGCGCAGCACCTCCCAAACCGGGCTGCCCTCCAGCAGCGAGCGGCCGACCGTGCGCAGCACAGCGCGCCGCGCCTGGACGCGCAACTGATCGGAAACCGAAGCCGCCGCGTCGCAGCCGCAGCTTCGGAAGATCGCGACGATGTCCTCCGGATGACAAGCGAGAATGTTGGTGGCCAGCGCGCTCTGGGACAGCACCGGCAGCGCGGCTTCAACCCACTCTGCATTTTCAATCGCGTGGCGGATGCGCTGCTCTACCGTGGAAGCCGCGGCAAGGAAGCGCTGCAGCCCGCGCAGTGTGGGGTCTCCGACTGGCGCAATCAGCGTCTGCGCCACGGCCGCCGAGCGTGCCGCAAGCTCCATAGCGAGGCGCTCGGAGCCGGGTGCACCCAGGCGCAGAGCATGCGTCGAGAGCTCGCCCTGCTGCTCCTGCGAGCCCAGCCGCAGGACTAGCGCGCAGAGCTCGCTGGCCGAGTTCATGATGCGTTTCAGCTCCGCCAGGTTCCGGGGTGCGCCTTCCCCGCCCTCTCCTTCCCGCAAAGAGGCGAAGAGCGCGAGCTGCTCGTGTTCGGCCTCGGGCAGCCGGTGTGCCTGCAGGCCATGGCGGCACTGCAGGCGGTGCTCAATGCTGCGCAGCAGCGCGTAGGTCGTGCCCAGCTCGCGAAATTCGGCATCGCCGATGTGTCCCTTATCGTGCAGTTTCTGGAGGGCAAAGAGGGTCCCGCTTGAGCGCAACCAGGGCTCGCGGCCGCCGTGGACGCGCTGCAGGCACTGCACGGCGAACTCGATTTCGCGCAGCCCGCCCGGCCCGCTCTTCACGTCCAGTCCGCCGCCGCCATGCCGCGTTACGCCCCGGCGAATGCGCTCCAGCGACTGCGCCGCAGTGCGAATGGCCGAGAGGCTGAGCTCGTTGGAGTAGATCAGCTCCTGCACGCGGTCGACGAACTCGCGTCCAAGTCCGGCGTCGCCCGCGCTGGGACGCAGCTTGAGCAGCGCCTGCAGTTCCCAGTCCTGGGCCACGCTGCGGTAATACCGTAGCGCCTGCGCGCAGCCGGTCACCATCTCGCCGCTTGAGCCCTGCGGCCGCAGCCGCAGATCGACGCGGAAGACCGCCCCATCGGGGCTGACGCCGGAGAGCACGCTGGTCAGCGCCTGCGCCAGGCTGGTAAAGAACTCCCGCGCCGTGATGGCGAGCGCCCCCGCATCCTCGGCATCGTCGTAGAGGTAAAGCAGGTCGATGTCGGAGCTGTAGTTCAGCTCGTTGCCGCCCAGCTTGCCCAACGCAAGCACGCAAAAGCGCGCCGGAACTACCCGTCCCTGAGGCGAGCGAAGCTGCGGCCAGCCCTGGTAGCGCCCGCGCAGCTCGCTCTTGCAGTACCGCAGCGCCTGCTCAATCAGCACGTCGGAGAGCGCGGAGATTTCGCCGGTGATCTCAGGCAGCGAGGCCAACCCAAGCAGCTCGCGGGTGAAGATGCGCACATACTCGCGGCGTTTGAAGCGCGCCAGCAGCGCCGGAAGCGGAGTGTCGTGCGAACGCAGGCACAGCCGCGCAAACTGCTCGCGAAAATCCTCCGCCCAGCTTGTCGTCTCCAGGGCGCCCTGGCGTGCAAAAAGGCGCAGCAGATCAGGATTCTGCAGCAGCGTCTGACTGAGCCAGGGGCTAGATGCGAAGAGCGCGACACAGGCCCGCAGCGCCGGCGAGACCTCGTCAAATGCAGCCATCGCCGCATCGCGATGGCGCTGCAGTAGCGTCTCAAGGTGCAACACGACCTGGTCCGGATGGCAGCAGGCAGCTAAATAGCGGGGCAGCTCCGAAGCTGCTCTGGCGGGTAGCAGCGTGAGCAGCTTCGCGTAGCGGGCAGCCGAGCCACGCTCGGAGAACGAAATCGCCGCGGCTTCCCTCCGTGTCTTCCCATCGGCGTGCATCGCTCAATTGCCCCGCTGATCGCTCGTGGCGCAGCCCAGCAAGCCAACAACAGGCGTGCCGGGGACCCCCGCTCTAGCTTAGTTGAAAAGCATCCCCAGGCCAAACGCGGCATGCGGAGAACACATCGGCTTCTCACGCGCAAGAAGAACACCGGCATGCAGGAACCCTCAAGCATGGCTCTCGGCAACTTCCAATCTTCTTTGCTTATTCCTTAGCCGCGCAAAAGCAACCTCATACAAGCGCAATACGTCAGAACTCGCAGACGGGTTCCCCCAGCATTCCTGCTTTCGGCGTGATGGGCGAAGTGGTAGTAGTGCGATGAGTATTGTGTTGTTGCTGTTATTCGTGGGTGCGCTCTATGCGATGGAGTCCTTCCGGCGCAGGGGTGAGGCTTTCGCAGCGCGGTTAGTGCCGGCGGAAGGAACAGCAGGACGGCAGGCGGAGTTCGCAAAGTTTCCTTTGCAAGTGCAGCGTGAATTCCCGTCCGCAATCGAACGCAGGCACAACGAGCGGCGGAGCAGCGATCGACGCCGCGCAGCCTGACGTGGCCTTAGCCTGATTTGCCCTCGCCCACAATCCTTCAATTCGTGGCCCACGTTGCCCACCATTGCTGTGGCGCCCCACTTCCACGCGCTTTGGCAGAAGCGGGCGTTTCGTCTTCTACACGTCTTCTACACGTCTTCTACACGTCGTAATACAGCGAAAATTCGTAAGGATGCGGACGCGCGCGCAGCGCGTTCACCTCTTTTTCGCGCTTGTAAGCGATGTAGGTCTCCAGCAGGTCCTCGGTGAACACATCACCTTTCATCAGGAATTGGCTATCCACGGACAGCGCGTCGAGCGCGCCCTCGAGCGACAGTGGAATCGAGGGCACCTTCTGCAGCTCCTCCGGCGCCAGGTCGTAGATGTCCTTGTCGAGCGGCAACCCAGGATCGATGCGGTTCTCGATGCCATCGAGGCCCGCCATCAGCATCGCCGAGAACGCAATGTAGGGATTGCAGCTCGCATCCGGCGGGCGATACTCCACCCGCTTGGCCTCGGGTCCCGACGAGTACATTGGGATCCGGCAGGCCGCCGAGCGATTGCGCCGCGAGTACGCCAGGTTGATGGGCGCATCCATCCCCGCTGCCAGGCGCTTGTAGCTGTTGGTGGTGGGCGCCGTCAGCGCGGCCAGCGCCGGGCCGTGCTTGATGAGCCCGCCGATGTACCACAGCGCAATCTCGGAGAGCCCGGCATAGCCGTCGCCGAAGAACAGCGGCTTGCCGTCCTTCCACAGCGACTGGTGCGTGTGCATGCTGTTGCCGTTGTCCTGCAGCAGCGGCTTGGGCATGAAGGTTGCGGTCTTGCCGTGCTGCCGCGCCACGTTGCGCACCACGTACTTGTAGAGCATCATCGCGTCGGCGGAGCGCAGCAGAGGGCAGAAGTGGATGGCAAGCTGGCCCTGGCCTCCGCTGGCCGACTCGTGATGGTGGCTCTCCACGGCCAGTCCACACTCCTGCATCACCAGCAGCATCTCCGTGCGCAGATCGTTGTGATGATCGGTGGGCGGCACCGGGAAGTATCCCTCGCGATAGCGCGGCCGATAGCCCAGGTTGTTCTCCCGGCGGCCTGAATTCCAGCGTCCTTCGTCCGAGTCGATGTAATAGAACCCATGGTTGGCGCCCTGGTCGAAGCTCACGTTGTCGAAGACGAAGAACTCCGCCTCGGCCCCGAACATTGCGGCGTCGGCGATTCCGGAGGAGGCCAGGTACATCTCCGCCTTGCCGGCGATGTAGCGCGGGTCGCGGTCGTAGCGCTGCCGGGTCACCGGGTCAATCACGTCGGCGATAAGCCCCAGCGTTGGGACCTCCGAGAACGGGTCCAGCACATAGGTCGTGGGGTCGGGGATGAGGAGCATGTCGCTCTCATGAATGGCGGCCCAACCGCGGATGGACGAGCCATCCATCCCGAAGCCGGCGCGAAAAGCGTCTTCCGTCAACCGGCTCACCGGATAAGAAACATGATGCCAGAGGCCATGCAGGTCGCTGAAGCGGAGATCGAACATTTGCACGCCTTGCTGCTGGGCAAACTCAATGACGGTGGAAGCATTGACTTCGGAGGTCAACTGCATGTAGTTAGGTTCCCTCTCTCATTCGCGAAGCCGAACAGACGATCATATAGGATGCGGCGAAGCTGCTGCTCCCCTGCTGCTCTAACGCTCTGTGGGCCGGTGAATCGAAGACAATGCTGTTCGAAGTTCCGGCCCTGACCCTTGTGGTGTCAAGACTATGGAGCAGCAGGTTTTACAGGAAATCCAAAGTAATTATGGAGACCATAACAGTTTTTTATGTACTATAAACCTTAGCACCTCGATACTGTGACTTTGGTCGTTGTGAAACTCGCCGGGCGCGGCCCGCTAGTTTCGGTGGCCCTGATTTTGAAGCTTTCGAGCGAGCGTGATCCGGGAGTGAACGCAAGAAAATGGATTTCGACCAGCTAGAGACATTCCTGGAAGTGGCGCGGAACCTCAGCTTTTCGCGCGCGGCGGAGAAGCGCTTCCGCACGCAGCCGGCCATCTCCGCCCAGATCCGCGCGATTGAGGAGGAGGTTGGGGCGAAGCTGCTGGACCGCACCGGCGGCAAAGTCTCCATCACCGCGGCAGGAAAGATCTTCCTCTCCTACGTGGAGAGCGCGCTGGAGGCGCGGCGCGCCGCGATGCGCGCGGTGGCCGAGGCCGAACGCGTCCCCGGCGGCGAAATTGTGGTTGCCGCCAACGAAGGTAATTGTTTGCACATCCTTCCCGAAGTCTTCGCCGAATTCAAGCGCAGCTATCCCGAGGTGGGCATCACCGTGCGGCGCTCGGAGACCCGCGAGGTGCTGGAAGCCATCATCGACAACTCTGCCGACTTCGGGGTGGCCGCCATGCCGGTGACGGACAAGCGCATCACCGCGGTCCAGATCCACAAGGACGAACTGGCGCTGATCACTCCGGTTGGACATCCGCTGGCGGACTACAAGGAAATCAACGTCGCCCAGATCGCCGAGTATCCGCTGCTGCTGCCGAAGATGGGACGCACCCGCGACAGCATTGACCGCATGTTCGAAGAGCGCAACATGAAGCCCAATGTCAGCATGGAGCTGGATTCCAGCGAGCTGCTCAAGCGCTTTGTCTCCGCCGGTGTCGGCATCGGCTTTTGCCCGCACAGCACCGCGCAGGGCGACGTGCGCCTGGGCATTGCGGCCATCGTCAAGCTGATTGACGCGCAGATCCGCCGCGACATGGCGCTGGTCTTCCGCAAGGACAAGGCTCTCAGTCGCGCCTCGCTGGCCTTCATCGACATCGCCGTCCGCCTGAAATCTCCCCAAAGCGCCCGCAAATAGTTCGTGCCCACGACTTTCCTCGCTCGCTCTTTCTGCATTGCGCCGCGAAGCCGAATCATTTAATTTCAAAGATGCCGCCCCAAACCGCTTCGTCGGTCCGGTCGTACGCCTTCACCATAGGAGTAATCAGAATTGACCAAAGACATGGTGCCCAAGCGCATCTTCCTCACCAAGGGCGTGGGGAAGCATAAAGAGCGTCTGACATCCTTCGAGCTTGCGCTGCGCGACGCGGGAATCGCCGCGCAGAACCTGGTGCGCGTCTCTTCCATCTTTCCGCCCAACTGCAAGCTGCTGACGCGCGCGCAGGGACAGAAATATCTGAGCCCGGGCGAGGTCACCTTTGCCGTGGTTGCGGAGAACTCCACCCGCGAACCGCATCGGCTGGTCGCCTCCAGCATCGGCCTGGCGCTGCCCGCCGACAGCAAGACCTACGGCTATCTGAGCGAGCACCACAGCTTCGGCGAAACCGACAGCGTCGCCGGCGAATACGCCGAGGAACTGGCCGCCGAGATGCTCGCCACCACGCTGAATGTAGAGTTTGATCCGGACAAGAGCTGGGACGAGAAGAAGGAAGTCTATCGCCTCTCGAATAAGATCGTTCGAACAACTAATATTACGCAGAGCGCCATTGGCGACAAACGAGGCGCCTGGACGACGACCATCGCCGCCGCCATTCTGATCTTCGAGTGAGGCTCGCCAACCCGTGCAGTTCGTGATGCCCCGGAGACAATCCGGGGCTTTCTCTTGCACAACCAAAATTGATCGTGGGCCGGCGCCCTTTCGCGCGGCCCTTTTCAAAGCCGCATTTTCTACTTTATTTTCAGCAATGGCATGAGCTGCGCACCGATGCGGGAAATTCACAGGCGGATTTCAATTGACCCCAACAGCAACCAAAACTAGCCTCGGGTAACGGCAACCGGCCGGCTTGGAGCACCCGTGAAAAAACTGTGCCTTCTCCTCGTAGTAGGACTTGCTCTCAGTATCAGCATCTCCGCCACAACCGCACCAAAAGCCTCATCCAACAGCTTTCACGACCTGTCATCCATGACACCGCCCGCGACATCTTCCTGCTGCGGCGGCGATCCGGGCGGCGGGGGACCGTGGCCGTTTGCGCCGGCCCCGATTCCAGTTGCAAATTTCAGAAGATGAGATGAGTTGGCCGCCTCTACAAGAGGCGGCCGACAGTCCTTGCAGTATTCCCCAACCACAAGCACAGCTAATTCTTCTTCAATCGCTCCAGCACCGCGCCCGCGATGAGCGGCAGCGCGACCGTTGCGTCGTCGAAGACCTCGGCGAACTGGCCGCCTTCGGCGGGCGGGACGAACTTGCCCCAGGAGATCGCCTCGCTGTAAGGCGAGCCGCTCAGGCCGCCCCAGTGCACGGGCTCGGGACAGATGCGCAGGCCGTAGTGGTAGCGCTTGAGCGGCAGGTCTTCCCCGCCGCGGCGATGGCGCAGCTCGATGTAGGGGCCGAACTGCTGCGTCCAGTTGCGCGGCACGCCGCCGCCGATGGTGAAGATGCCGAGACGCGTCTGCTGCAGATTTTTTTCCGCAAAGTGGTTAAGGTCGAGAAAGGGATCGAAACGGATCAGTTCCCGTCCCTGCTTGGCGCGCTTGCGGTTGTGCAAGGCCACGTCGAGTCCCATCTCCGAGTCGGTGAACGCGGGGATGTAGACGGCCGCGCCCTTCTCGTAGGCCGAGCGCAGAATGCCGCGCCCTTCGGCGTGCTCAGAGAGATATTTCCCGATCGCATGGGTGAACTTGTAGGAGCAGAGAGTCTCGGAGGCGTCCCAGGCGTCGAGGATCTGCGCGACGATGCCCTCGACGAAGTTGAGGTTGGTCTCCGGCTCCAGCGTGTCGTAGACGCGGTTGTAGCCGGCCTCGTAGAGCTCGACGTCGTTCATCCTCTCGTCCCAGACAAAGTGCGACTTGCCGGCGGCCTCCACGAGTCCATGGGCCATCAGCGCTCCGGTAGAAACCAGCGCGCGCACGATGCCGGCGTCGATGAGATCGCTGATGACGAGCCCCTGCTTGGCAACGGTCATCGCGCCGCTAAGCGTCATGACGACGAAAGCGTCCTTGTCGCGCGCCATGGCCTCGAGCACGTCGGCGGCGTGCCCGACCTGACGCGCAGTGAAAGCCGTGCGGCCCATGGCGCGAACGAGATCATCGACAGAGTGGATCCTGGAGAGATCGAGCGGATCGAGAGGCACCAGTTTGTCGGAGATGGGGTCGTGCAGCTCGCGCTCAATGCCCGCGCCTTCGGCGGCCTCCGGAGCGGGATGAGAGTTTTGCTGGCTCTTCTTGCAGGGGTAATCCACGGGCGCACCTCTCACCGGGCATGAGTTCTGTTCGAAGTTTTGTTCGAATTTGCGACGCTCGCAGGATAAACGATGCGCTCAGGACGGGGCAAATCAGAGTGGAATATTAAAGCGCTGTGAACGGGCCGAATGGTGTGACGCTTGTCGAGGTGATTCTGCTGAGCTCCCACTTCCGCCATCTGCGGACAGAAGTGGGAGCTCAGGTTTCTTGCCGCGTTCCCTTTACGCTTGTCGCCGTCGGAGCTCGTCTTTCAACATGCGCAGCAGCTCTTGTCTGCGGCCGGTATCCAGTGCCTGCTGCAATTCCTTAAGCGCCAACGAAACCACATCGTAGTGGTGCAGAGTTGCGTATTCCGGATCGGCGGTAATTTTCTTCCAGAGCTGATGCAGCAGCTCATTATCTTCTGGGCGAAGACGCGGTGCGTGGGGGCCGAGCGGATAATCCTTGCGAGTTCCGTCTGGGAAAAACACTTCAAACGTGATCCGCGGGCGCGGCTCGGGCAGTCGTTCCCAGGCATCACCCAGAAATTTTCCCTGCTCGTCGGCAGAGAGCTTGTTCGAGAGACCGGCAACAATCCGCGACGACTGCAACTCCTGCGACGTGACAATGATGCCGTCGAAGACATTGTTGGTCGGCACCACCAGCAGGGAGACACGCTTGCCTTCCTTTTCAGCAAGGGACACCACGCGCGTGAACAGATCCCGTTCATAGTCGTCGAAGACGTCCTCCGCCGGCATGATGACATTGCCTCCGAATTCATGCTGCCGATGCGAGAGGCGCGACGTCATCACCACCACATCCTGCTTCTTGGTGTCGACTCCCTCCAGAATCGATCGCAGATAGTAAAGATTGCGAGGATCGCGTACCGCTACCAGCACGTTGCCTGGGCGCACTCCAATGGTGCCGTTGGAAACCGTATCCTGCTCCATCACATGGAAGTGTTCCTGCATTTCCTTGTCGGCATGCAAGAGCTTGCGTTTGTTGACCTTCTCTGAGACGGTGAAAATCACGAAGAAGACCGCAGAGAAGATCAGTCCACTCACCGTGGCCACCGACTTGGTGAACAGGTTCACGATGGCGGCGGTCAGCAACACCAAAGTGACGCAGGCCATGCCAACCGGAATCTCCAGGCTGCCAATCCGGATGTTGATCGGCATCTTCCAGTCGCGCTCGCCCTTGTACTTGAAGCGCAGCACCAGCATGGCGAGCCCTTTGAATACAAAGCTCCAGATCACGCCAAAGGCATAGGCCTCGCCCAGCACATAGACATCGCCCCGGCTGGCGATAATCGTAAACAACTGGAGGCCTACGATCAGGTTCAACATGCGCGAGGTGGTGCCGAAGCGCTTGTGCGGTTTGCGGAACCAATCGTGGAGCACCCCGTCTTCGGCCACCCGGTTGAGCACCCCGTTGGAGCCCACGATCGCAGTGTTGATGGCGCCCGCCAGCATCAGGAAACCGACCACCACCACAAAAGCGCGGAAAATCAGTTTGAGAAAATGTGGACCGGCCAGGTACATCACCATGGCACCCAGCAGGTTGTCCTTTACTGCCGGCTGCATGCGTACGGTGTCTGGAACCAGCATCACCACTAACAGCGCGGAGATCCCAGTAAAGATAAAGCTGTAGAGGGCCATGACCAGCGCAGTGCGCTTCAGGTTCTTCAGCTTGGGATGGGCGATCTCGCGGTATACCTGCGCGAGAGATTCCTCGCCGCTCATGGCCAGCAACGAGTGGCCAAAAGCCATCATGATTCCGAAGATGCCGAACATGTGGGGCAGGTCGGGAACGTGCTTGAGGAAGCCGAGGGATTCGTCCGTGAAGTGCAGGTTCTGAGGCAGGGGCAGCGGCGGCAGTGAATAGTGGCCGCGCAGAAGGGTGAAGAACGACCAGCCCAGCAGCAATACCACCATCACGGTGGTCACCTGCATCACCTTCAGGGCCTTGTCGCTGGATTCCTCGATGCCCTTCACGTTCTCCCACCAGAAGAAGACGGTCACCAAGACCGCGACCACCACTGAGGCACCGTTGATGGGCAACTGCGGAGTGCCGTGAAACGCCGCGTGCACGGCAGCGGGAATCCAGCCGTGCAGATCGGCAGAGCGCAGGAGCTCGTTTACCAGACCGGCGATGTACTGTCCAGCCGAGACGCCGGAGATAGGGCCCGTCAGGATGTAGTCGAACATCAGGGCGGAGACGGCCAATTTGGCGAGCGGTCCGCCCAGCGCTTCCTTGACCACCCTGTACACGCCGCCGCGCACGAACATCGAGCAGCTTTCGACGTAAATGGCGCGGACGGCAAAGGAGAACAGCATCACCCCGAGCACGAACCACGGAGCAGCCTTACCGAATGCCTGCTCGGCGATCGAGCCGGCATAAAAGGCCGACGAGCCTAAGTCGTTGAGAACGATTGCCGCCGCCCTCACCCACGAAATGAACGTGAGCATGACAGTGGTGGCAACAAAGACCGGGATTACGGCGCGCTGAGAATTCTGAGTAGTAGAAGGCATCAGTTCCTGACAAATTCACCTGCACCCGTCATCTCCAAACAGCCAGCTACATGGCGGGCCGCGGATCGAAGACCGATGCTCCTGGGTTTATATGGAAGGCATAAACAAAAGCTAAACAAAGGCTAGAGAAATAATAAATATGACTTCATGTACACTGAAGATTTCATGAAGAGGTTTAGGAACTATTTAGGAACTATTTAGAGAAATTTTAGGACAACCGGCTAGGGATGGGGAAAATCCGCCGCAGCGCTCAAATGTGGCAGATGTGAGCGGCCCAGCACTACCAGTTATGAGGGGAAATTCGAGGGAACGAGAGGAGGAAACCGGACACTCGCGGGACGTGCGTGGGGCGGGCTAGTCCCTATCGAGAATGACTTCCACATCCTCAACCAAGGACACTGCTAAGACGGCCAGAGAGCCGAGCATCCCGATTACAAACAAGGTTTCCAGCAGCTTGATTAATGCGATAACGAGTGGGTTCATGAACCAGTCCTGCCTGCAGCGGAATCGTACCTTCCAAATATAACATCAAGACACCTTCGGCATAACAATTGATCCTAGCAACCAAGGGAGCTCCGCCGGCTCTGCCGGGGATACTTACCGGGGACCTTAACTGCGCCTACGGGCTGAAAGCCGCATCGGAGTGGAAGAAGAGCTTTGTTATCCTGCTCTCTTCTCAATCACTTGCGCCCTTCTTTCCAAACCAGGAGCAGGGACGGTTGGGATGAGCAGTTACAATCGAGGCCTATGTCGCATATGTCTTCATCGGAGGTCCCGTCTTTCTCCTCGGAAGGCGCGGGTCCGCAAACTTCAGGTCTGCAGGATCAGGGTTCGCAATCGAAGCCGGGAGGCTCGCGCCCCTGCTGCCGTTGGCGGATGGCAAGGCGCGTTCTCCTGGGGCTGCTCGTCGTGCTGCTGCTGGTCGGCGCATTTTTCGTGCAGTGGTTCCGCTCGGCGGCGCGGGCTGCCATGCCGCAGCTGGATGGGACCGTGGTGGCGCAGGGGCTGCGCGCTCCGGTGACCGTGGTGCGCGATCAGCACGGCGTCCCCAGCATCGCGGCGCAGTCGCTCGACGACCTGTTTCTTGCCCAGGGCTACGTAACCGCGCAAGACCGGCTGTGGCAGATGGACATGATGCGGCGCTATGCGGCAGGCGAGCTGGCGGCGGCGTTGGGGCCGCGATACGTGGAGCTGGACCGCCAGCAGCGCGTGCTGGGGCTGCGCGAGATGGCGCGGCGTTCCTTGGCTGCGTACCCGCCCGAGGTGCGCGCGCACCTGGAGTCCTACGCGCGCGGAGTGAACGCCTATATCGCCGAGCATCGCTACGGGCTGCCGCTGGAGATGCGCGTGCTGCGCTACTTTCCGCGGGGCTGGACGGCTGAAGATTCAGTGCTGGTGGGCGCATCGATGGCGGAGATGCTCACGCACGGCCTCTATCAAGACGAGCTGAACCGGCAGAAGATCCTGCAAAAGCTGGGGCCGGAGCTCACGGCCGACCTCTACCCGGACCGCTCGCAGCGCGACATCGCTCCGGGGCACGACCAGGATGAGATCGAGCCGTCTGCCAAAGCTAAACCGGAGGCGAAGATCAGCGAGGCAAAGCCTGCGCAGCCGAAAGCGCAGTTCCCGAAAGCGCAGGTCCCGGCGCAGCCGAACTCGCAATTCAAAGATGCAGCCGGTAAGCGCAGCCGCTCCGCACAAAGGCATGCGACGAAGGCCCGCTCAGCGCGTCGCGCGCCTGGTGGGCACCGCGGCAGGCGCTCCAGCCATCCGCGAGCACACGGCAAACGAAGCCGGTCAGGCGGCGGTCACTGGCATGTGTGCGACGATAATTG
>Ga0137372_10000729_pt1 | contig 31494 bp, 43 predicted proteins | sample SagtaG_6_FD_104911 | JGI IMG/M metagenome (GOLD analysis project Ga0137372, IMG submission 104911) | Vadose zone soil microbial communities from Sagehorn Ranch, Mendocino, California, USA - Sage1_R_60_16 metaG | ecosystem: Environmental > Terrestrial > Soil > Vadose zone | place: USA...
ATGCGCGTGTTCCCGCCTGATCTCTTCGAATAGCTCCACCTTGCGTCTCCTGTCCATCGCCCTCCCCGTCTGCTTCGCAGACAGGGTAGGCCGATCTATCGGTTAGGGTGGGGCCAAATGTGATGATCGAAGTGGGGCCACTTCAGAGTAGCGAAATCAAATCGTCTTGTACTCTTCCGCAATCTCCGCGGCGACCATTGTCAGACTGCTGGAATAGGGTCCCAGGAGAATATCGACATTGTCGTTCCGGATGAGCTGGAGCACGTTGTCCCGAGCGCGATTGACTCGGCTGCCGTCGTCATACCAGATTAGGCGGACGGATCGTGCCGCACCACTGATGATGGGAACACCGCCTTGTGCATTTGCATGAGACTGCCAGAGCAGAACGCCGTTGAGGGCCTGTTGACCTTGGGGCTGGAACTTGCCGGAAACCGAAACGGAAAGTCCGACCCGGATTTCGTGATCGCTCACAATGTTGGCAGCCCGCTACTTTACGCTGTGCTTGGCGCACTCTGCGGACGTGAATTTGCCGCCTTCAACGTAGCTTGCGTTTAGTTCGGTGTACTGCTTCCACTTCTCGGGCAGGTCGTCCAGCGGAAAAATGGCTGACACCGGGCAAACCGGAACGCAAGCACCGCAGTCAATGCACTCCACAGGATCGATATAGAGCTGTGGGACCTCATCGAACCTGGGGCGGCCATCCTCATAGCTGGTGTTCTTCTTGGGATGGATGCAATCTACAGGACAAGCATCGACACAGGAGGCATCTTTTACTCCAATACAAGGCTCGGCAATCACGTAAGCCATGGGCCACCTCCTCAATTTCACGCTATGCTTTTCAGAAAGCGAATTCAACAAAGGTCAAGCGCGATAAACTGCTGCCGCTATGAAGGCGAGAATTGAAAAGGTTTCCGCAATCACCTTGCAAGTCGCTCACATGGAAGCTTCCGTGCGGTTCTACCGAGAGGTGCTTAGAATGGAACTCCTCTACGGTGGACCGAATACGGGTTTCTCTTCTCTACGCATTCCAGGTACTGAGTTTCCGATCATCAACTTGCAACAAGGCCGGGCGGCTGCTGGTTGGGGCCGGGTGATATTTCACGTTGCAGATGTGGATGCATTCTGGGCTCATCTCAAAGAGAAAGGATTCCAGCCGGATACTCCTCACAACGCTTCCTGGGGAGAGCGTTATTTCCATATGCATGATCCTGACGGCCACGAGCTGTCGTTTGCGCGACCGCTATGACCTGTGTGAACATCGTCACTAACTTTGCTCGTACGCTGTGCGCCGGCACGGGCAGGTGCGGACACTTGGGAAAGCTGTTCTGCCGCCGACAACCTGCAAAGCCAAAAGGTTGATCCAAGCCCTACGCACTGGTTATGACATCCTCCGAGAGCCGTTCCATTTGGGTCTCTTCATCGAAGACGGGGTTTAGCAAGACATGGTTCACACCGGCATCTTTGAGGCGCGCGATCTGGTCTGCAATGTGTTTTGGTGAACCCCATACCGCTACCTGCTCTGCCATTTCTGGCTTGCCGTAGAACGCCCCAAACCACTCCCGTAGTCGCGGCAAATTATCTCCCAGAGCCAGGTAGAGGCGCTTTGCCTTTGGAAAGTTCGGGGGCAATTGCTTGATGTCCTCAAGGAAGACGTCCATCGGCGTCGACCCGGCGCCAATGTAGCCATCTCCCAACTCCACCGCACGCCGTAACGCGGCCTCCGCGTGCCCGCCGAACCAGATTGGCGGGAGTGGCTTCTGCACTGGTTTCGGCTCCATCGGTATGCTTTCGAGATGCGAGAAGCGGCCGTCCAGCGTTACCTTGTCCTCTGTCCAGAGCCGCTTGATGATGGCGAGATTTTCGCGGAAGCGTGCGACACGCCCTTCTGGTGCAAGTCCGTAAACAGGATAGAATCTGGTGCTCTGGCCCAGGCCAACGCCAACAATGAGCCGACCGTTCGACAGCACGTCCAGGGATGACAGCGATTTCGCAAGATCAATAGGAGCGGATCAAGATCGAAATCGGTTCGGCTCATAAACTGGACAGACCGACGACCAGGGATATCAAGGGACGGGGTCTGCTGGAGGGGCTGCCGAAGACGGTCACTGTTGACGATAACGAGATCCGTGAGGCGTTAGGTGAGAGCGTCTCGACCATTGTGAGTGCTATCCGCTTGGTGCTGGAACGCACCCCGCCGGAGCTTTCCGCCGACATTAGCGATCGCGGCATCGTGCTTGCCGGAGGTGGCGCCTTACTCAGAAACTTGGACCAACGAATACGAGAGGAGACCGGGCTGCCGATCTCAATTGCCGACGATCCTCAATCTTGCGTCGTGCTCGGTACCAGCAGGGTTCTCAGCGACGTGAACCTGCTACGAAGAACTTCGATCGAATAGGCTCCTCATCTACGTTGCTTCCCACAATGAACCGTTGCCATGCAACGGATTTTCAGAGTCTTGGGTCGCAAATTATGCGCAGCAGTCCAGCTCTATAATCTTCTGGTCCGAACGAAGGGAGGCTCATTCTATGTCCCGTCCACCCTATCGTGCGTTGCAAGTGTTGTTGTACCTTCTCACCCTGCTACTGATTATCGGGGGTCTGTCGATGATTTTCGCCAACAAGATGCTCATCATGCGAGTGTTCTTGCAACCTCCTGAAGCAGAATTCTCAACCCTCCTCCTTTTCGTACTGCAGGAGATGGGCGGATTTGTGCTCATGTTCAGCCTTATGCTTTTCTTCGCCGCCCGCGATCCCGTCCGCAACGTAGCAATTCTCGATGCGGTGATTGTTGGCTTGGGCATATTGACTCTCACGCCTCTGCTTTCACTCTACACGCTAGACGTCAACAGGATCTATCCGAGCTACTTGGTCTGGGGGCGTTCGCTGGTGCGGCTCGCCCTTGCGGCTCTGCTTTATTTCCTGAAGCCGCGTCAGAAATATGCCGGGCCTGTGGGAGGGTTTTGAGGTAGGAAGACTTTGCGTGCCTATGGCAGCGAGAATTCAGAAGATTTGGGCAGTAACGTTTCGGGTCAGGAACATGAAGGCTTCCGTGCAGTTCTGTCGAGACGTGCTCGGCATGGATGTCCTGTATGGCGGAGACGCGTCGGGTTTCTCGTCGCTTAGCGCGGGAGCTGCGGACTCTGCCATTCTCAACTTGGAGCAAGGTGAGACCATGACACGGTGGGGCAGGCTCATCTTCTGTGTTGCGGACATCGATGCATGCTGGAAGCGCCAGACAGACTTGGGATTTGAACCAGAACATCCGCGAAACGCGTCGTGGGGCGAGCGCTATTTCCACATGCGTGATCCGGACGGTCACGAGCTGTCGTTTGCGCGGCCACTTCAGGCGGGCTCCGGCAGGGGTAGTTTAGAGGCAGGCAGAGGGCACATCTCATGGAGGTTTGATGATGTCCTACTACAAGGTTCGGATTGAGGTGTGGTGCGATTGGGATCCGGCGGAGAGCGACCTCGAAGAAATTGCCGAGAACATCAGTGCCGGTGAGGCGATTTGTACCAAGCGCAAAATCCTCAAGGTCGTCGATCGCCCACAAGATATCGAGGATGAGGAAGCGATGAGCTTCTTTGGAGGGGAAGAGGGCGACGCCGATCAAAGTCAGGGGTAGGCGAGGTACCCGGCTAACTGCCGGATCCTGCGGGGGCTTTCAACTGATGATGCTATGTTCATGGCGAGGCGGATGCGGAGCAAGGCTTTGAAGCGATGCGATCCGGCGAGTCCGGCAAAGTGAGCATCGTTTGCGAGTAGGATTGGAATATCCTCTGTGGGTTGCGACCACAGACCGCCCTCCAAGCCGCTTTCGTTTCCCGAGGGTTTCATCAGAGATGTCCGACCCTGACCGCCGCCGGGCTCCGCGCATCGCCCTCCGACAAACTGTGTCTCTGGTGATTGGAAATGCGGTCACGAGGTCGCGGCGATCACTGAGAATCTCTCATCAGCTGGGGTTCTGCTCTATGCCGATCAGCTCATCCGAGAGGGTTCTGAGATTGGGTTGATACTTTTCGTGCCGCCGGTGGAGCCGCAGGCAGTGGATGTGGTGCTTCGGGAAGGTTCTTCGAGTGGAAAAAAGAATTGAAGGAAGGAAAGTCCGGCATGGCTATCGGATTTCAGCGTTTCGAAGTGCTGTCCCAGGCCTAGAGAGGCCGAGACTCAGTCATGCCCGTTAGGTGGATTACGAAACCGCGAAATCAAAACCCAGTCCATAAGTCTTGCAGACAGTCGATCAGTTTTCTTAGCATGGCCTAGTTTCTGGGCTTGATGACCGCAAACATCATGGCGGGCTTCCCAAAGAATCAAACGGAAATCTCGGCTCGGGAGCATCCTGTCTTCTCTTTGGCGCCCTTCTAGCACAATGACGACTATGTTTACCTTCGCCGGTTTCCTGACTCGGACTGCGGTCACAGCACCCCATGGAGCTGCCGCCAGCCGCCATGCTCTCGCATTTTCGAGCCCTGCCCGAACCCGCGATCTCACCTCGCACTGTCAACGGTATTGGCGGCGCCCCAGGCTCGTTGATGTGGCCATGCCTTGCAGGTAGTCGAACTACCAGTAATTCGTCAGGGTTCTGGCCGTACAGCCAGGAAGCGAGCAAGACAAGAACAGAAAAAGCGTTGATTACCCGCGTTGACTTCATAGCAGCAGAGCCATCGTAGTGTGTAATGAAGCTAGGGTTTTGGCGCCTCTCACGAAAAACACAGCGGACGGCTAGTGGAATTTACTTCGTCACAGCCGCCCGTTTCCCCTGACGGTCATGCAGCCTTGCAGCGCCGCTGCTAGCCGCTGTCAAGAGTTTTCCCCTTAAGTTCTAGAAACGTGCTAACAGTCGAACCAGGAATGGTTCTTTCTCCCTCTCTTCATCCTCGTGCTCGACCGCCGGCTCCACCTCTAGGATGGTCGAGAGCTGTTCTGAGCCTGGGACAACGAGGACGTCGAAGATCAGACCGGCAGGTAGGTCGCCCAAAGTAATTTGCCTGCCGTCCGAGAACTCAAAGACGTCCCGCTTCGGCTTTCTTAACATTCTGAAGACCGCCTCGGTATCGGAGCTGAGGCGGAGCGACGCTTGCTGACTTTCGGAGAGACGAAACAGCACCCTGGTCCGATCTATCAGGCAAACCGGACAGGGCCATGTGACGTCGATCTCGCTTTCCCGCACTACCCAATTCGAAGCCCAATGCATTTGCTTGATTGCAAGACGCTGTCCAGTCTTGGCCTCTTGTATCTGGTTCGCATACTCAGTCGAGAACCAGCACATACGTTTATCCTCCAATCTTGAAAATTGAGCCAGCCATCGGGTCTTTGGGGAAGCGCGGACCGACTTTGGCTCTGCTTTGGGATTTCTGGCTTGTCCCCGCAGGAGGGAGGGAGGACGTCGTGGGGTTCGGCGGATCTGGTGCCTACTTCGCGGCCCTTCAGGTCTGAGTGGGCGCTCGGGTCGGTCGTTCCATTGCCCTGTCCTCCTCCCAGACTCAGCATCACAGTATCACCCGAGGTTCACTGAATCAAGGGGACCCGTCAATTGGAGCAAAACCGACAGCAAGGCCGTGATGGTGCGAATCGACGTCCGCCAGTTAGTCTTGAACTCTACAATCCGAACAGACTTCACAACTGTCGGAGACCCTGGCCGTAAGAGTGAGGAGTACGATCGGAGCATGACGCTGGTCACTAAGACGCCGATGACACGACGTTCGAGTTCGCAGAGACCTCTCCCGGGACTGCGGGAAAGGCGACGAGGTGCCCGACGTCTTCCTCTCGGATGGCAACGCCAAGAGCCAGGGAATTCGGATCTGCAGCATAGCTCCGCCCGCGCCGGTTGCTCGCTGCAGCGCTCAACACGTCAAATGGAGGATCGCATTCGTCTCTTTGAGCTCTTGTCTCAGAACCTCGATAGCCTTGATTGTCGGAAGAATAAGCAATTTGACCTGGTGACGCTTCGCCTCGCGTTTCACTTCTTCCATCACCGGCAATCTACCGAACACGCCAGTACCGATGACGAGTTGGCGGCACTTCCAGGGTATGTCCTCCGCGATGGACAGTGGCGTATGTTTAAAGTCATCACGGAATTTCTTGGACGGTTTTTTCTTGCGGTCGCGGATCTCCCCGCGGTCGATGACCACATCGTGCTCGTAGGTGCTGTCGTCGATGCGGAGGGAGCCAAAAGAGAAATTATGGAAGCGCATCCATGGCCTCCTCGCGGAAAGGATGGTCTAAGAAATTCTAGACCTCGACGTTAGGCGAGTTCAACCGAGTCGGCAGCGGACTTAAGCGCCAGCAATCTCGTTCGGTCTTTTGGTTTTGGTTTGCATTGCGGAATCTGGTTTGGACGACGAGATGTACTCGACTTTGCCATTCCGTCCTGGAAAGGGCCTAATAGCAGTTCGGATGCTCGCGGGACGATTTCGGCCGCTTGATATCCCTTCTGAACCAACCGCTCGTGACGCGACGAAACTTGCATCGGGTGCGCTCATCCGGACTAGCTTCCCTGTACTTGCGGCAGCTTCCGTTTCGCACTCTGGTGCCACGTGCACGTTTTCAACTGCGCCGATAAGGGAACTCCTGGCAATCGGACCTTTTCTAGCAACGATTGCTGTCCGGCACAATTTCTCGATCAGTTGCTTCTGGTGCCGATTCAGGACTTGCTGGGGTAGGCGGTGAAAATTGCGGAATGTCCACAGCAAGTAAATTCGTTCCCAAAACGAAGGACTCACGTACAGCAAACCTACATTCGTACGTAATTCTACGAGACCGAGCGGATCTTTTGCTGCACTGCGGGCATGACTGCTTCCACCCAATAGGTTTCAGATTACCTAGAGTGCGGGCTGCCTCGGTGAGGTGAAACTGTACTCACATTAACACGAAATTCAAACCTCTTGAGTCCGGCGTACGGGGCTGAGCAGTTTTCGCCTTGGAATGAAATCCAGACAAATATTCCGTTCGCCACTTCTTCAGAAACTGTTGCTCCGATTGGAGTGGCCTCTACCCTTGATAGTCGGCCTTATGTCGAACCGCGGAACTAGCCAGTCGGTTGGCTTCAACGTTGTTCTCTCGAGGAATATGCGATATCGAGAACTCGAGCGAGCGGACCAATTTTCGGCAGGTCCAATGCAGAGAGTAGAGCCGCCAACAGCGACAGGAGTATTCCCCCGTCATCTGTTTGACCACAACTTCGGAATCGGAAAAAACGTGAAGTGCTCTAGCGCTAAGTTCCATGGCACATTGGAGTGCCTCAAGAAGTGCGACGTATTCGGCGACATTATTGTCCTGGTGGCCGATCCACTTCTTGATTTTGATCGTCCCACTTGCGGAACCGTCGATCACCACTCCAATGCCGGACGGACCGGGATTCCTGAGTGATCCGCCATCGACGTAGGCAACGAGATTCGACATGTTTGAGATGTGTGCTGGAATAACAATGCGTGACGTGTGTTCCGCCGTCAAGACGTTGAATTGGTTCTCTTACATGCTGTTGCCGATGTGTTGAGATACGCTCCGGTTTTCCACATTTACGTCCACAGATATTTGAATAAGCGATCGAAAGAAGCATTGACATCGATGAAGCAACTATTTAACTTTGCACACGTCGACGGCTGAAAGGGTTGGCTTAATTAAAACTTTGCCAGTCCGAAGTAGGCTGGGTGATCTGCTAACCAGGGCAACTTGGTGGGCAACCAGACCCGAAAAAACCGACTGACTCTGCGAGGAGCAGTTGGGGTTTGGAACTGCAAAAGCAGTGATCGCATCAAGGGCTGTGACGGTGCATGCATCCACGCTGTTAGCTCCTTCGCAGGAGCTGGTGGCTAGAGCATAACCAATGTCACAGCCTTTACTATTTTCTACTCCCAGGAATCCAAACGCTCAGGTTCTGAACTTCCTCTTGCTCTTTTTCAACGCTGACAGCCGGTCATTTGCTGCCAAACACTTCCCGCAGCAATGAAGTAGTTTGCGCTGCCGGATCTTTCCGTATTTTTTTCTCTTCCTCACCCAACATCAGAAACAGGCCATCCAGCGTCTTTGCGACCACGTACTTGTTGAGGTCGAACTGCCCTGCGAGAGCACTGCCTCCGGGCGTGCTCGCCAGAACGCTGTTGTACTGTTGTACTACCCCAACCCTCTGCATGGACCGATTGACAATCGGAGAGAACGCCGTTGTCAGGTCCTCGGAACTGGCGTGCTTGAAGTATTCGGTAGCCGCAGTATTGCTGCCGGTCAGAATCTTGCGGGCGTCGTCGAAACTCATCTTCTTTACTGCAGCGATGAAAATCTTCTTCGCTTCAGGCGTAGCCTGCTCGGCTGCGCGGTTCATTCCCACTTCCAACTCGTCCACGCGGGCGCCCATGCCGATCATCCGCATGCCTTTCCCAACACTCTGCAGTTTGGGCGGCAAGAGGATCTTGATGGCCTCGTTTTTCAGAAAGCCATCTGGTTTCCCGGTCAGTGCAACCGTCTTGCCGGTACTTATCTGCAGTGCTTCCTTGAGTCCCGCAATAATCTTGTCGTTACTAAGCCCCACCGTGCCCCGCTGGGTCAGAGCCTCATTGGCCCTCTTAATAATGTCGCCTAGTTGGGCCGGCGCCAGACAGGCACAAAATAGAAGAGCGATAAGAAAAGCGGCTCGCATGTTCCTTGACGGAGCTTCCTGCGTCCAACGAAGCATGAATCTTTCTATTCCAACCAAAACATGTCAACAATGCGTTCTCTGGAATCAAGAAGCAGGATGCGGGTTCCGAGAGAAACTCGTACCCAATTCTCCGGCAGCCGGGGCAGCCGGGAACTGCAGAATTCGGGCAATGGCTGGACTCGCTTTTGCAATCCTGGCGGCAGAGTCCCACTTCGTTGCAGTTTGCGTTCTAGACCCGGCGGCAATCGGTCTCGCTTCGCCAAGCCGGGAGGCAGGTCGGAAGGTCGCTCGGCAAAACAGCCACTGATGATCCGGCGCTCACGTTCGGAGAACTCAACTGGGACATGATTAGAGACTTCTTCATAGCGAGGACGAACTTGGTCGGCGTAATTGTTCTCCTCTGACCCGCGGTTTCCAGCGGGGATAGCACTCGCCACAGCAGGAGTCGCAACCGTCCACGTCAACACGGCTTCTGAAGGCACATCAGCCGCCTTTTTGCCGGTGGCTGCGGCCACGCCGGTTCCCGCAGCCGCGCCCGCCCCTGCGCCAATAGCCGCGCCCTTTCCGCCGCCCGCAAGCGCCCCGATCAAAGCGCCTGCCGCAGTTCCGCCGCCGATTTTCGTCAAGTTGCTCTTGGCGTGCGATTCGCCCCTGATAACCACGGTCTGGGTGGCAATGCTGTACCTCCGGCCTCCAAACTGGATAGTCCCCAAGGCCAACTGCAGTTCGCCGGGATTGCTCAGTCGCCCGGAACGCTCCACCTTGATCACTTCACCGACAACTTCCGCTCCCTTGGGAACAACTTTCTTGCCGTTTACGATCACCGCGCTGGCGAGAACTCCATGAAAGGAGTCGCCAGGGTTGGTCTCTTCGCTGTTGAGGTGTTCGTTCACACGCACCGTCAAAGCTGTGCCGGGGGGAATATTCAGATACCCGGTGCTAGCGAAAGCGATCGAAGCTCCAATCACTATCAATAGCGCCGCCAGTGCAACTTGCTTCAGAAAGTGAGACATGCCACGCCCCTAAAACAATAATTTGACGAGAGTAGTTGTGAGAATCGTAAAGGGGAATGCAGAAGATTGCGCCTCACCGAAGTCTATGTCCGCTGGTCATTGGCCGAGCGCAGGCCTCATTCGGAGCACATCGACAGCTATGTTCCTTTGGATGCTTTCGCACGTCGGTAATACTTTCGCCGTAATATATCCATGACTACGGCCACAGATCGCAGACCGATTCGCATGAATCCCAAAGTTCTCGGGACGATAGGCATGATTGCGGCTCCAATGATGCTGGTCGAAGTCTTGAGTCACTCGCACATCGGACTTCGTGACTTCGAAGAGGGCTTTACATCGCTAGAATCGCAGGTCCGTCGAAAACGGCGACGCGCCCTTTCCCGCTAGAAGGGAAGCTGTTAGGATGTTTTTGCGAGGTTCGTTTCTCTGTGTTTTCTTGCTGGCCATCAACGTGGACCGTCCTGAGCAGTATGCTGAGCTGCTCAGAAATTTACAGGCGGTTTACAGGCGGTTTTGCCAGGAACAGGGGCTTGCTAGGGCATTCTGTGCGAACAGTGCGCTCTATGCAAAACCTGCAAATGCTTTGTCCAGCAAGGTTTTCAGCGAAGTCGTTGATTTGGCGAGTGGGGACGTAGTTCAGTTGGTTAGAACGCTGCCCTGCCATCTATCTAAAGCATATCTATAGTATTTTCAATTAGTTGTGGGATGGCCGTCCAGAGTCCACTGTCACCAAGTGGATCTCTTTTCTCATCCTTATTTACCCTATTTACCCTGCCAATAGCACTGAGAGACGCCGTAATACCCGATGCTTGGCCGTCACAAGCCGTGCCGATGCCAGTGAGGTATTAGGGCGCCAGATGTCTCGATCGCTCTCCTCCATCCAAGAGTCGGACAAGAATCCGGGAAAAGACTTCGTACCTAATATAAGAGTGGAACTGCTCTATTCCATTTGTGGCCAGAAGCGCATTATCGGTACGAATCCACGGACAAGCCGATAACTTCCGGATTACCCTGTCGTCCAGACGCAATTGCCAAGTGTCGACGTGGTCCGCTAGTCAGGACTCCGTCTATCTCTATCCGGGTTGAACTCGTCTTCCGCTAGTCCTACACGACGGCCCGAGTATAATCCGAAGACTTGCAGGTTCAGACACATGGATTTGGTTACTCGACGTGCATTTCTGGAAAAGTTATCCGCTCTAACGGCTGGCGGGATGATCGCGTGCGGGGTGAGGGACGCCTTCGGAGCTGGTCGATCGGATAAGTCAGCCCTCCCCCAACCACACATATCTTTGCCGCGCGCACCGCGCGATCGAATCTCCGTTGCGTCGTACCCGTTTCGCGCCTACATTGAAAGTCCAACTAACCACGAACGTGACCCCAATTTGCCTGGAATGGACCTCAAGGATTTCGCGCGCGAGGTGGTGAAAAAATTCAACGTTCACAATATCGAGCCTCACAACCGTCATTTCCGTTCCCTTGACCCTGCTTATCTTGGCAATTTCCGAGAAGAATTGGAAAGAACGAGCGTGAAGGTTGTGGATATCGCCGTCGATGGCCAGGACAGCTTTTATGATCAGGATTCCTCCACTCGCAAGAAAGCAATCGCTCATGCAAAGAAGTGGGTGGACATAGCTGTCGAGATCGGATCCCCTAGCATCCGTACGCACATTGAGCGACCATCTAACTCAGTCCCAGGTGTGCAGCGCACAGCGGAAAGCCTGCGGGAAGTGGCTGAGTATGGTGCTGGCAAGAATGTCGTCGTCAATCTGGAGAATGACGATCTCGTTAGCGAGGACGCGTTCTTCGTAGTGAAAGTGATCGAGGTCGTCAACCATCCCTATCTTCACGCCTTGCCCGATTTCGCGAATTCCATGATGACCGGTAATGCCGATTTCAACTACCGGGCACTCCAAGCGATGTTTCAGCACGCCTACTGCATTTGTCATGTGAAAGACGGCGAAGCCGACGGTCACGACAAGCTGTTAAGTATTGACCTGAAAAAATCGTTCGACATCCTGAAGGCCAGCGGTTATCGAGGCTACTGCTCGATGGAATTTGACGCGCCAGGTGAGCCCTACGCGCCGACGACACGACTGATCGAACAGACCCTCCTGTATCTTGCATAGCCGCTCAGCTCACCCAGAAGCTGCTTGGCTACCAGGTGCCCGATCCAGAATCGTTTCAGTGGCGGCATCCCAATACTGTTTCTTACCTGAAGAGTAAGCCTCCGCTGCCATCATGCAGGCCACGGAGTGAGCGAATCCATCCTGCACCGTGCAATGAGGCTGCTGCCGCGAGCGCATGCATTCGAACCAATTAGCCATGTGCCCAAGCGATAAGTCATCAATGCCCATGGGCGGAAGCTTTGTTTCGCCTGGGAGAAGAACGTATTTCGCGGCTCTCGTCTCGTCGATGTCGGCGTTTTCCTCATGATTACCTTTCTCTTCGACCAATTGATATCGCGGACTGCCTTCGCCTCCGATGTTCGTCAGGGTTGCTTTTTTCCCCATGTAGCGGGTGAAGCCGGGGGAGTCGTTGCCAAAGCTGGTTGAGTAGCTCACGAGAAAACCCTTCGGATATTCCAACAAGGCTTGAAAGGTATCGGCATTCTCTCGGCCATCGCGCCACGCAAAAATGCCGCCATGAGCCACCACCGAGCGAGGAAAGCTGTCGTTCATGAACCAATGCACGAGGTCGATCGCGTGGCTCATCCACTGATCGGGAATGCCGCTTGAAAATTCCTTGTATAAGCGGAATTCGCAATAGACTTGGGGATCAAACGGGCGATTGTGCTTTGTGAGGAGCCATTTCCGCCAATCCGTATCCTGTTCTCGAATCAGCTTTGTTTCCTCGCGTCCCCGCCAGCGGGGACCGTGGTAATTCCAAACAATTTCCACCTTGCTCACTTCTCCGAGAACGCCTGCCTGAACCAATTCGCGAGCGGCTTTGGGATGAGGTTCGCTGCGATGCTGTGTACCTACTTGCACAATCCGTTTCGATATCAAGGCCGTGTCGCGGGCTGCCTTTGCCTCTGCCAGCACATTGCCCATTGGCTTTTCAACGTAGGCGTCCTTGCCGGCTTCCACCGCCATCTTCAGGATGGGCGAGTGGGAGTGCTCGGGTGTGGAAATAATCACCGCGTCGATGTCTTTCAAATCAAGCACGTCCTCCAAATACTGATACGCCCGTGGCGCGCGGCCATAATACTTTGCATTCGCCGCGACCGCTTTCTCGCGGTTCAGTCGCCACAGATCACACACCGTGGTAATCTCGACGTTTTGGCTAGTCTTCAGCTGAGACACGATCCAGCCCAAATCCCCGCCCCGACTCCCGTTGCCGATGTGGCACACCGAAATACGATCGTTGGCACCCAGAATCTTGTCGTAGGAAAGAGCTGTTCTCGCGAGCGCTGCACCTCCGGCGAGTAGGGCTGCGGACTTGGTTAAGAATTTCCTCCGATCGATGGTTTCTTCGGGGTCGCTCATGCTTGTTCTCCTCTGTGGGTCAATCCCAAAAATGCCCCCTGCGGTCCCCAATTATGCCAGAACCCCTAGCCCGGCCAGCCGCAGATTATTGTTGAAAAACCTCAGAAGGTTAAGAAGGTCACTGTCACTGGATCTGAGGAATGGCGGGCGGTCGGCAAAACCAACGAACCCTGCCAGAAGCTCGGCGAAAGGCCGGGCGGTGGCTATTGTGGGCGCTGCCGTGAAGTCACACGAATCTGCCCTTGGCTGTACCACCCGTCGGGATCTCGACCCGCAATCGCAAAGCGAACAGCGGGCTTGCCAGTTCTGGGATCGAGCATGTGAAGCACAGGCTGCGTCCGCACTGAACCGGGGAACGGTATCGGACAAGACGCGTGGCCCTTGCTTACACGTAACCTTAACTATAAAGCTATCGTGGCAAATCTATGCCAAGCTCGGAGACGTTAGCAAGACGATGCCGAAGGGACAACTCCCCCATGGCAAATCTCATGGGTCCAGGGCGACCAGTGCAATCGCACGGCCCATTTCACGGGTGGTCCCGGTTGGCGTGGACCCGAATCCAGCGATGTGCTGAGCAGTCGTTTTTCCAATCTGGATCGTGAATTTCTGTTCAACCGAGTGGTTCATCCCAATTACGATGTACTGCAAGCGCCTAGGCGAAAGTGATCGGCTTAGAGGGGGTGCCATTGTGGCCGAGGACAAGTGTCTGCATCGACACAGGGCAACCGGTATTTTGAATTCGATCTGTCCCGCACGGATCAGCCGGGCTCGACTTATTCGGCTCAACTCGAAGTCAAAGTGTGCGAGGAGTGCGGGTAGGTCGAGATTTGGAGCAAGGCCCACCGCGATCTGTGCAACTGGTTACGGCAGGGGCAAAGGCTGAGTACTTAACATGCCGGAACAAATTCTGATCGCCGCCGCGGATGCCCTCGAAAGTTGTCCAGATAAGTTATTCTGATGACATGGATCATCTATTGATTCTTCGGGACAAGATTGGGCGTCTCCGCCAAGAGATCGCTGACATTCAAGCGTTGGACACCGAGTCTCGCGACGTGACGGTGCCGCCCGACTTCGCGACCATCTTTGGCCGCAATGTGAAAGCCCTTCAGCACTTCGATGGCCTGACTTATAGCAAGAAGAAAGCCTTTGTGCAGGGCATCGAGGGAGCGAAAACAGTAGAAACGCGCCAGCGCCGTAAAGAAAAAGCTCTTGCTGAGCTGAAAGAGGCGGCAGATCAATGACGCCGATCTTCAATGATATTTTGTTGTGGCTGTTCGTCTTAACCTGGGAGTAGCGTTCGGTGCCGGGCTCTATGAGCAGCGGATTGTTCTTCCGCAATGGTTCAGCCGTTCGTCGGAAAACGGATGGCGGGTTGACGACGAAGCAATGCGTCGAACGGATCCAGGACGAAGTTTTTGGGCATATGTAACGACGGTGCCGCTGACCCTGCTCACTTTGGCAAGCTTGACTGTTACGTGGAATTTGGGGAATTCCCTGAAACGGTGGTGGCTAGCGGCAGGCATCATTACGCTTCTAGAGAGAATCGGAACCTTCTCGTACTTTATTCCGACGGCTCTGAAGCTAATGCAGGCCGAGACCGTTTCGGCAACCAAGTCAGCAATGGCTTCCCAATGGATGCGTCTGAACCTGCTGCGTACCGCCTTGAATTTGGCCGGGTGGCTTGCCGCGTTGAAAGCGTTGTCACTGCTCGGCTGACGGACCATCACGGTGCTCGCCCAGCGCGCAATGTTCGTTAGGTGGACCTGTTTGGCGGTGCCATGATTCACAGGCCGACCCGTATAAGGAGTGCACATGGCCATTCTGAGAGAGTGGCGCGCCGAAATACGCCGCGCCTTGAAACAAGAGTATGTCGACTACGTAACAGCGACCGGAATCACCGGATACCGGCGCGCGGAGGGAAACCTTGGTGCTGTGATTGCGACGCGCGATCTCGATTCGGAGCGGTCCGAGATTGTCACGCTCAGTTGGTGGAAGAACGAGGCGTCCATTAAAGCTTTCGCCGGTGACGATATTTCGCGCTCACGGTACTACCCCGAGGATGACCGGTACCTGCTGACGCACCCGGAGACTGTTCAGCACTATGAGTCGACGGAGCCCCTTAAAGATTCGCGATTCTGATCCGGAATTCTCGACAGTTGCCACAAAGCACGGGCCGCTTGAGCCACGAGTTCAAACCTTCGCCCCCAACCTCTTCCGAACCGGCAAAGATTCGTCAATGACGAACTTGGCGAACTTCAGAATGTCGGCTGCTGATTCGTATGGGAAACGTTTGCACCGTGGGGAATGGCTCGGATGGGCTACTGTGGAAAATCGAAAAAATATATACCGCTCGGTCGAGAACAACCGTCAGGCACTTCCAAGAACTCTCGCAGCGGCGATGATCATTCGGAGTAGCCATCGCCTTCGTCATCATCGTCGTCTTCTTCTTTGCGGTCGTCTTCCTCATCATCGTCTTCGTCGTCGGGCTCTTGTCGAAGGAGCACGTTGGCCCTTGCATCGACTTCGCTGGGTTCTCGGGACCCACATTTATGCCTGTCGAATTGCTCCTTAAGACTCGCCTGCGCATCGGCAGTCCTCTTGAGTGCGCTCACGGGAACTTTGAATTTTCGGCTGCAAAGCGTGCAGACTCCGACTGCGGGCGTGGTGCTCAGCCATTTGACGATCCTAATGCGGCGATGAATCATGTCTAGCTTTTCCTAGGCAACCGCGCTTTCTGTTTTCCGTGCGCCGCTGTCGGTAGCGAGAGTCTTCTTCGTCTTGGCGGAACCAGATTATATGCTGCCCCACGCGCCTGAGCAGCGTCCCTCTTCGAAGCTGCCGAGAGCATGAGAGATAATGTCCGGACCGATGTTCAGAACGAGATTCAGGCAACAAATTGTAGCGGAGTTCCTGCCTCCGTCGCGTGCCCGCAAAACCCAGAGGGTGGTCATTTTGTGCGACGGGATGCCATCCATTCCTCGCAAGCAGCCCTTGGCGGAATTTCTCGCCCAAAAGGGTTTCTGGGTCATCTACCCGCGCTATCGCGGAGCATGGGAAAGCGCCGGATGACATCCTCGACATCGTTGGCGATTTGCCCAAAGAGATCGAAGACATCGCATTCGGTCGGCGATTCCGGCTATCGCCGGATCAAATCTTCGTCATCGGAGGGAGCTTCGGGCGTGCAGCAGCAATCCTCGCATCCCTTAACCCACGAGTGACGCGGGTGATCGCCAATTGTCCCATAGTGGACTGGAAGATTCTGGATCGTTCCGAGAAGGTCGAAACCTCTAATGAGAGTTACGCCGAATATATCCAGGAAGCGTTTGGGAATGGGTATCGGCTCTCTGATGCAAACTGGGAAAAGCTGCGGAGCGGGAGTTTCTACAACCCGTGGCACAAACGTACGGAGATCATCGCCTCGAAAGTAATGATGTTCCACGCCAAAGATGATCCGCATGTGCCCTATGAAGGAAGCAAGCAATTTGCGGAACTCACAGGTGTCAAACTCAAGACTCTCAAGCGCGGAGGGCACATCAGTACGGACTACATCATCAGAAGGAATTGGACGGAGATAAAGAAGTTCTTCGATTCGGATCATGAATAAGGATAGGTACATACACGGACTTCTTACGCCGCCTTCTCCTTCGTCGGGCTGCGCTCCCGGCTATGCTTTCGAACAAACGAAAGTCCTCGCTTGAGTTCTGCACTGAGGTCAGTTTCGTTAGTCGCGATCTGCACGGGCTCTCCGGCCGATTCTCGCCCGAGCCAACGGTTCAATTCCTCTCGCGACGAGTAAACGTAACGCCCGCGCTTTTCCACTGGCATTCCTGAATCCGCCCAGCGTTGCGCGACTGAGACTGGCTGCCCGAGAAAAGCGGCGATTTGGTGCCAGCCTTTGAGGCCATCCGCTTGCTGTAGTGGCTTCCTTCGTTTCGGCATGGCGCAAGTACGATGCTTGCTCGGGTTTTCGGGCTGCAAAGCTGATTAGTTATACTGCGTGAGAGATGGACATTGAACGCATTATTGACGAGATCGAGCAGCTAGAGGAGATGTTCGAAGCGCCGGATGCGAGGCCATTCAGCGCAAACGACATCTCTGCTGCAAATCGAAGGCACGATGAGATGCTAGCCAACAGCCCATGGTTCCGGCTTTGGCAGCGGTATGGTCTCTGTTGCCGATCCGAGGCTCCAGTGATCCGACTACCAGAATAGAGAGCTAAACCTCCGCAGGAATTCGTATATTTCGTCTCCGCGTGTCCTCCAACTTTGGTTTTGCTAGCGTGCATCGAAGCAGAAACCGTTTCAAATGCTTACTGATGCTCCACCCCGAAAGCGCAATCAGGCGGACTTCCTCAAAAGCGACCGCATGAAGACTCTTAACCTACCGCGGAACGGTTCGTTGCCCGACATTGTTAAAGGTCTCGAATCCGCGATTAAGGCGTCCGCTGCTCCAGATGTTCGGAAGGCCTGCGCCGAGTTTCTGACGATTGCTTCAGAGTTCTATAAAGTCCCGCCCTGCGGAATCCGGGTGCTCGCGGCAAGACCACTGCGAGTGCGCGAGAGTTGGGCTACAGAACTCTTCGGGGATTACCACCCAGAAACAATGCTGATACGCGTCTGGATGCGAACGGCAGTCCGGAAAGAGGTCACCTCATTTGGTACATTCTTGAGCACCCTATGTCACGAATTCTGTCATCATCTCGACTTCCAGCTTTTCCGTTTTCCTGACTCGGAGCCCGACAAGAAACATTTGGGATGTGGAGTTCCCACAGCATCCGGATGAGTACGAAGAAAAAGAATAAGTGACCAGCAGTGACCATCCCGAGGTGACCATCGAATAAGCTACTGCGTTCTCACTGTCGCAACGGCAGGTATTTTTCGATACTGCACAGGAATGTGTGGCAGATATTGTTCGGAATTCGAGAGAGGTTCGCCCGCACAAGCAGCCCGCAGGATTCGCTATCGGGAAACCAAACGTGCGGCTTGAGACCACTAGTCACGTATATGCATCATAGTTCTCCGAGGTTTTTAGGAATGAGCACACCGGCTTATAGATTCCCGAGCGGCAAAGAATTAACCAGAATGCCGTACCTTGCTAGCCCGCTCATGCGATTCAACTTACCCGGGGAGTTGCGGCAGCTTCGAAGCGAGCAGTCATGGCAGCGTGGTACTGGCCGGAGTTCGAAGACTCTGGCGAAATACCCAGACTTCCATATCGTGCTCGTTTGATGAAGGCAAATACGCGCATGAACAAACATCATGTGGATGCGCGCATCTCGATTCAGGCACTTGAGGGCAGGCTGCGTGTTCGCCTGCCCGACCAAATCGTGGAAGTCGCAGCTGGGGCGTTGATCGCGCTAGACTATGCGATCCCTCATAGTGTCGAGGCGTTGGAGGAGAGCGCTTTCTTGATCACGATTTCATGGCCCGGAGGCAGCAAGGAAGAGCGTCACGCATGGAAGCGAAGCATGTCGTGAGCTGCTGCCACCGCCCGTTCGCGGTCCTGGCGTGCGCGGCCATTGGTGAAGTAGTGCTCACTGTTCTACGCACTCCTGAGATATCGAGCTTCCGTGAAGGTTTCGAGCAAACTTCGCAAGCTTTCGAAATCCCTCAACATAAATGCCGCACGAGTGGCCCCTGGGCCGACATGCACTGTCCAAGCCCCGTCTCGCAGACGTTCAAAGAGATCTTCATCGGTGCGGTCGTCGCCAGCGGCAAACAGAAAATCGGGCTGTGAGTGGGCAACCAGAATGCGTTCGAATGCTTCGCCTTTGTTCGCCCAAACCGGCCTTACCTCTACAATCTTCTGCCCGCGGAAGGCCCTCAGCTCCGTTTCGGCAAGCATGGCCTCTAGCATCGAGACTAACTCGTTCGCTAGCCAAGCACCGAATTCCGGTTCCGCCAAACCGTGGTGCCATACCAGCGCATACTTCTTTTCTTCAACGAAGCTGCCGGGCGTGCGATCCACAAAGTGCTCCAAAATCGACATCACCGTGGACTTCCAGTCCGTGGGAACTGGCGACCGCAGAGGCTCCCACCAGGACCCGGGTGGTTTCAGTTCGGCGCCGTGCTCCGCCACCAGCCACAGGTTGCCAATCGCGCCGAACCAGCGATCCAGGTCTTCCGCCGGCCCGCCCGACATGAGAGCCACGCAATTATTTGGTTGAAGGGCAAGACCGGTAAGCAGCTTCAACACCGAAGGCGGCGGTGCTGCGTGTTGCGGGTGTTTGGTGAACGGGACTAATGTACCGTCATAATCGAGGGCCAGAAGTCGTCGTTTCGCGCTCCCGTATGCCTCTTGTACTTCGGCCGGGCGCAGCCGTTTCGGTTGCGTGTCGACATAACGCCCTCGCTCTGAAACAGCTTCCTGCAGCGAGGTTAGAAATCGATCTCCCCACCTGAATACGTTATTGCGCAAGACTCTGGCGTGAAGTGTTTTCGTGCGCTGCCGCCGTTCGTCTTCATCAAGACTCAGCGCGCGTTCTACCGTGGAAGCGGTGCGCTCCTCGTCAAAGGGGTTGATCAGCAGGGCCTCTCCCATCTCTGCTGCAGCACCAGCAAACTCACTTAACACAAGTACCCCGTCGCCCTCGGCCTTGCAGGCTACGTACTCCTTGGCAACCAGGTTCATTCCATCGCGCAGCGGTCCCACCCAACACACATCGGCCAACTTGTACAGAGCGGCAAGCTCGGCTCGCTCGATTGAGCGGTTGATGTAGACGACAGGCGTCCAATTGGGAGTTCCAAGTTTGCCGTTAATTTCCCCGACAAGCCGATTCACCTCCGTTCGGAGGTCCTGGTATGTGTCAATCCCTTCCCGGGTGGGCACAGCGATTTGGATGAGGATCACTTTTTCCCGAAGCTCTGGAGAGGAACGCAGCAATAGCGCATATGCCCGCAGGCGCTCGGGAATTCCCTTGGTGTAATCGAGCCGATCCACCGCGAGCAATACTCGGCGTCCGGTGTAGCGCGCAATCAATTCGGAGTGGTAGCGGGCGGTGGACTCGTCCTTGCTTAACAGATCCGTGTATTCCTCTGGCGCGATCCCAATCGGGAGAGCTTCGAGACGGACTGGGCGGGCATCCACTGCGACTTCCGTGACTTTGCTTTCAATGCCGAGCACGCGGAGCAGCGCAGAACGGAATTGCTGCAAGTGCCCGTGGGTTTGAAAAGCCACCAGATCAGCTCCCAGAAGTCCCTGAAGCAGTTCCTCACGCCGCGGTAGGATCGGGAAGATTTCAGAAGAGGGAAAGGGGATATGCAGAAAGAATCCAATGGCTGCATCCGGTAGTTTATCCCGCAGCATTTGGGGAAGCAGCATCAGATGATAGTCATGCACCCACACCAGGTCGTCTGGTTGGTAGCGCTCCACGACCGCCTTCGAGAAGATGCGATTCGCCTCAACGTATGCCTGCCAGTCTTTTGCATCAAACTTCAATTGTGAAGGAAAATTGTGAAACACAGGCCAGAGCGTTTGGTTGGAGTAGCCTTCATAGAACCCGGTCGCGACCTCGTCTGGTAGCTCGACCGCGAAGCATTGCTCCTTTTGCGCCCAATCCTGAAGGACCGACATGCGCTCTTCTTGATCCTCCTCCCCGCCAGCGCCAGCCCAACCGATCCAGTCCCCGCCGTTCCTGCACAAAATGGGATTCATTGCGCTCGCCAGCCCGCCAGAGCTTCGCTCGGTTCTCCAGTGACCGTCGTCGGCTCTCCGCAATGTCAGCGGGAGGCGGTTCGAAACAACAATCAATCGATTACTCATATTCCTAACTCTGAGGCTTGGATCTCGCCGACGCCCCCTGGCGGTCTGGAATTGACGTAAGCCTACGACTCCTTCTTCTCCGCCTCAAGTGCGGGTATTTTCAGAGGTATGATCCTGTCCTGGGTGAGATGGTTGCCACGTACTCGTGCGCTGTCAAACAGGAAACAATCCCGCCGACAATTGCGGGACCGCTACCGGATTAATCCCAAGAAAGAGAGAACAGGAAGGGCAACATCTGATGGATTTACAGGCTGGTGGAAGTATTGGGATAGGGCTAAGATAATTCCCTGACTTGTTGCAGACGCAGGTTCCTCTATGCCTCATTACGAGTTCATCTGCCACGATTGCCATAAGGGTTTTCTTGAGAACTCTTTCCCGGGAAGACTACGAAGAAGGCAAAATCACTTGTCCACACTGTGATAGCAACAGAGTAGAACTTCAAGTGGCATTGCCTAGTCACGACATGAAGAAGAGCGCATGAGTGCTGCTTGCGAATGCCGAATAAGGATTCCCGGATCTCTTTTATTCTGGCAAAGAGTTGGGTAGGCGGCGATGGCATGGCTTTTCCGAACGGCATGGCGATCGCGCCCGACAAGGAAAAGTTGATCATCGCCGAGTCCCGCGGCAAGAGGGTCACCGCCTTCGACATCGCCACGAATGAGAGCCTTTCGAACCGGCGAGTGTGGGCTGATCTCGGCAGTGGCGTTCCAGACGGTATCTGCATCGACGCCGACGGCGCTGTCTGGTATGCAGATGTTCCCAACAACCGTTGCGTGCGCGTCCGCGAAGGTGGTGAGGTATTGCAGACGATCAACCTTGACCGTGGCTGCTTCGCCTGCATGCTCGGGGCGAGGGCAAGAAAACGCTGTTCATGATCGCGACCGCATGGCATGGCATGGAGAGCCCCAGAGGTTGCACGAGCCCAAACCGGACCGGTGCTCACCATCGAGGCACCCGCATCGGGCATAGGGTGGCCATAGGGAACCGAGTTCTCTGGAATTCACGCGAGCATCCGGGGGAAATGCTGTTTGGGAGAATGAACTGTCGAGAGTTAGTAATGATGCCACGGCTAACCGCCTGACTCGGCACTCGAAAAGGGAGCAAATGTCAAACACAAGCTAAACGTTCCGTGTATTGAGTGCCCTTATTGTGACGGCGAGAACGTTATTGCCAGAGCCCACCCGGGTCATAGTGAACTAGATCTGACGGATCGCGAGATCGCCTGCGAATACTGCCGAAGTCTTTTCACCATCTCTGAAAGCAAGCAGCGGATTCGCAGGCTGTCCAAACAGGATTCGGACGCTGCATAAAGAATACAGCGGAGCGATATCCCGAGATTGCCCCTGTATAATTGGCCACGATCATGGACTGGGCTGGCGCGTCCGCGATCGGTTGGCTGTTTGACGGGCGACGTGGAGCATCGGGCCGCCTGATTCCGCGCTGGCTTTTCCTGCGCGCACTGGGTCTCATCTACTTTTCCGCGTTCTTCTCTCTCATATTTCAGATCCGCGGGCTCATCAGTCCATCAGGGATTTTGCCCGCGGGAAGCTATCTTCAAGCAGTTGCCCAATCACTCGGGCATTGGCAGCGATTCTGGTATGCGCCGACCCTGCTCTGGTTCTCCACTAGTTCGGTTATGTTAAATGCGCTGTGCTGGGCCGGAATGATCGCCTCGGTGCTGCTGATGCTGAATCTGTGGCCGCGCGCAATGCTCGTTGTTTGCTTCATCTGTTTTCTCTCATTCGTGGGTGCGGCACAAGATTTTTCTGGCTACCAGTCGGATGGGATGTTGCTTGAAGCTGGCTTTATCTCCTTTTTCTTTGCGCCGCCCGGATTTCGCCCTGGCTTAGGTCCAATGAATCCTGCTTCGCGAACCAGTTTGTTCTTACTACAGTGGGAATGGTTTCGTATTTACTTCCAATCCGGCGCGGTAAAGCTGCTCAGCGGAGATCCCGAGTGGCGTCACTTCACCGCGATGGATGAGTACTACCAGAACGGCCCTTTGCCCACATGGATCGGCTGGTACGTGCAACATTTGCCGCACTGGTTTCATGCTGGCACGGTTTATGCCACGTTGGCGATGGAGCTAGGGCTGGTGTGGATGTTTCTGCTGCCCCGGCGATGGCGGATTATCTGCTTCTTCATCGTGACTCCCTGGCAGGTCGGTGTAATTCTGACGGCCAACTATACATTTCTAAATTATCTCGTTCTGATGATGGGTGTGCTGCTACTCGATGATGGCTTCGTGTTGAGTGTTGTGCCGGGAAAATGGAGACAGAAACTAGAATTGGCTGCTCGGCGAAAGAACGGAAATGGCACGCACTCGGAAACATCGTTGGACGGCATTCATTCGCATTGGAATGCGCTGAAGCTTGCCGCAAGCGGCGTTATGCTGACATGGATTTTCTACGCAACCACCGCAGAACTGATATGGATGTTTGCGCGAGTGCCTTTACCTACGTCTCCGGTGGCAGCGCTGGAGCCATTTCGGATTGCAAACCAGTACGGACTTTTCGCGGTGATGACCCGCGGACGATATGAAATCGAGTTTCAAGGCTCCATCGATGGCCAGAATTGGGTGGAATATCGATTTCGCTATAAACCCCAAGCCCTGAGTCAGCCGCCTGGGATCTACGCGCCATATCAGCCTAGATTCGACTGGAACTTGTGGTTCGCGTCACTGGGTTCATGGCGGGAGTATCCGATCGTGCCCAACACGGAAGTACGGCTGCTCTCGAACAGCCGAGATGTGCTCGGGTTGTTTGGGGGAAATCCCTTTCCGCAGCAGCCACCGCATCAGGTTCGCGCGGTGCTTTGGCAGTATTGGTTCACAACCATGCCAGAAAAAGGCGCAACTGGCGTGTGGTGGCGCCGGCAATTCCTAGGGTTGTACGCACCGACACTGGAGCGAGAGCCTGATGGCCAAATCAAAGTCATCGAATGGTCTACAGTGCAGCCTCGGCCATGAGTCGTGACCGAGCGCGTGGCATCGAACCATTGCTGAATCGAGGCGAGTTGAGATTGAGTCGTAGCGCATGTGTGATCGGTTCGGGTCCGAATGGGTTAGCGGCCGCTATTGTTCTCGCCCAGGCAGGATTGCAGGTAGATGTTCTTGAGGCGGAGACCACACTTGGCGGAGCAGCACGCACTCTGGAACTGACGCTGCCTGGTTTCCTGCACGATTTTGGGTCAGCCGTGCATCCCCTGGGCGCGGGCTCGCCATTCTTTTCCTCACTTCCTTTGCGTGAGCACGGCCTGGAATGGATCCATTCTCCGGCTCCGCTGGCGCATCCTCTTGATGACGGCACCGCGCTGGTCCTGGAACGAGATCTCACGGATACGAAGGTTGCGCTCGGTGCAGACGGCGAAGCCTGGGTCAAACTCATGCGGCCATTTGTTGAGCAGTGGGCGGATTTCGCCCGAGAGGTGCTCCGTCCGGTGCTGAGTTTTCCGAGACACCCCTTACTGATGGCACGCTTCGGTATGACCGCTCTTTTCTCGGCCCGCACCATTGCTCGCCGCTTCCGCAGTGAGCGAACGCGGGCGCTATTTGCCGGCCTGGCGGCCCACTCCTTTCTCAGTCTGGATGAACCGTTGAGCGGAGCAATGGGCATGCTGATGGCTGTGCCCGCGCATACGGTCGGGTGGCCGATCCCTCGCGGCGGTTCTCAGTCGCTTACTAACGCGCTGTGCAGATATCTCTCGATGTTCGGAAGCACGCTGAAGACTTCGTCGCGAGTGGAATCTCTCGCGACATTGCCGAACTATGACCTGATTCTCTGTGATGTGACTCCGCGACAACTTCTCAAGATTGCCGGAGAACGGCTATCGAAGAGCTACCAACATCAGCTGGCAGGCTATCGTTATGGACCTGGCGTATTCAAAGTTGATTACGCGTTGAACTGCCCAATTCCGTGGAAAGCTTCCGAGTGCGTGCGGGCTGCTACCGTGCACCTGGGCGGTAGCTTCGACGAGATCGCTGCGTCCGAGCTGGCGGTACGACATGGCCTCCATGCCGAACGGCCGTTTGTGTTGTTAGCACAACCGAGTTTGTTCGATTCTTCGCGCGCACCGGAAGGCAAACACACTGCCTGGGCCTACTGCCATGTTCCAAACGGATCCAAGATAGAGGTGCAAGAAAAATTGGAAGCCCAAATTGAGCGCTTCGCTCCCGGGTTCCACGACTGCGTCCTCGCGCGCCGAGTGTTTATCCCCGCCGATTTGGAATCCATGGACGCGAACTTGGTCGGAGGCGATGTCGCTGGTGGCGCGATGGACATTCGCCAGCTTCTGTTTCGACCGACATGGCGGCATTACGCCACCTCAGCACGAGAGATCTATATTTGCTCGGCATCCACTCCGCCAGGCGGCGGCGTGCATGGGATGTGCGGTTTTCATGCAGCGAACACGGCCCTATCGAAGCTCGGCGTGCACTAGGAGTCATCCCGATGAGAAACTTCGTTCATTTCACTACCCTGTCTTCTCCTTTTCTTTGGCGCAGTGCAAATATGAGGCGTTGCTATTGGGCAATGCCGTGATCCTCGCATTGTTACCGCAGTGGGCGAGTCTCCGCAGTTCCGAGTTGCCACCACCACCAAAGTAATCGCGTTGCAGGCGTTTCGCTTTTGGAACAGACATGCTTTTTCTGCGCCGCTACACAAGAATCATGATATAGAGAGAATCTACTTACAATGCATGTGATGAATTGGCGAAAAACTGATTGACCCTGACATGGGACTCCAATATCTGCCGTTTTCTTCGTGATTGATCATCCGATGTGCTCGCCTCAACAGCTGACCGCTTATCAGCTTCAGGAATGTTCGCGTCTCAGGGCGCTCCCGAGGTTATCTACGTAAGGGACATCCCCGACGCTCAAGACGGCTGCTACAAGCTGCTGTTCAAGCGAGTGCTAAAGGCCGGTGTGTCTCCCGACTGCTTCCTGGTAGTTGCAAGGTCAGACCTCACGGGTCAATTGGCGGTAGGAACAGAAGGTTGGAGATCAAGCGACACCTGGCTTGTTTCGTTCAGCGAATGCAGAGGACAGCAGGAGGCCATGCTACTCATGCCAGTTCGCGCCTGGATACGCAGCGGGCTTGGCCGGTTCGTGATCGAATCGTCGCAGCCTCGTCCTTGCTTCACGCGGCTGGTGCTGCGCTGCGGAGAATGAGCACACGCTATGCGCTACTGGAAGGGCTCCATTGCACAGTTCCATACGAGATTACCCGCTCTTGCGCCAGGTTCTGCAGTCGGGCTTCGTCACACACAGTCAGCTGTTCGAGTTTTTGAGACTGGACTACTGTGTGTCATCGCGAAACGCTTTCAATAACCGAGTACTCCGGCTGGTGAAACATGGTTTGTTGATCCGGCATGAAAGGCCGTTCTTGAACCGTGAAATTATCTACTCAATCTCTCAGACGGGCGCGGCAGAATTGGTTACCAATGGAGCATGCTGTGCCCAGGCAACTGCCGATGTCAGGCCCGGCCACGTGCGAACAAGTCTCTACCACTCGTTGGATTTGCACGTGCGAACAAGTCTCTACCACTCGTTGGATTTGAACGATGTCCATCTTGCGTTGAAGCGCACTGGGACACTGGTCTACTGGACACCATAGACGGAGATTCGTTCACGAAATGATCTGACAGAGAACGGGTACTGGAAATACTATGACGCGGTCGTAGTGGTGCGTCTTGGCGGACAGGATTGCAAGTTCGCATTAGAGTACGAAAGGACGCCAAAAGCAGCGCGACATTATGTGACCGTTCGACAGAGAATTGAAATGGAAACGTCGATTGCCCAGTTCCTGTACCTTGTGTCCAACTACGACCTCCTCCGGTTTGTGGTGAACAAGCTGTTCAACTGCAAGCGCGCGATTTACTTTGGTCTGCTCAGAGATTTCCTTCAGCAGACGTTGGCGCTCCCCGTGAGAAGAAACGGGTCTCCTGCATCTCTGACACTCACCTCTGTTCTGGCGCAGGGAAGAGATGCGCAGCGGACCGGCACGCTTTTTCTTGGCATTGCCGTGTGATTGCGGTGTCATTGCGGTGTGTTTGAGGTTTTGCCTCGGCATGCAGCCATATATGGAATCAATGACTTCCGTATTGACTATTCTCGCGAGCGGCACCGCTGAATACTAAGTGACTATTCTCGCGAGCGGCACCGCTGAATACTAAGCGCCGGCAGCACAGCAGAGGGTCTTGAGTGGCAAGTCCTTAGGAGCTGAATCGCGGGTTATTTGCATGGTTGGCGATTGACGAGGCTCTTGCAAGTGTTCAATTTCCGGCGCTGTTGTTTGCCACATCGTCCTGGGATATGCCGACTTACCTCGGAATGGCGCTGGCGTTGCTGGTGGTTGCGGCCGTCTCCGGATACATTCCAGCCAGGCGCGCTTCTGGCGTCAACCCGATGGAGGTCTTGCGCTGCAACTGACGCAGGTGCACGGCGGCGCAGCCGGAAGAAATCAGGTCGTAGAGAATCGTAGGAAATTGGAAGCGGGAAGAACATGAAGAACGATAGACTCGCTCTTCCTGGTGGTTGGTCGGCAAACGAGAAGTAATCCAGTTTCTTCCCGGTTTTGCCCGTCATCGGACCTTCAAACCATCAGTTTTGCGGAGCGATCTTCAAGTTGGCGAAATGCGCAATTGTGCCGGGTCCGATCCAGAGTGCGATAGTGCCCGCTGCCCGAGCCTGCTTCAAATCGTTCACAATGAGTACCGGCTCCACAGCCCCTTTTACATAAAGTTGAGCCTTCGCCGGATACGATGATCTTGACCTTCGTCCATTCTCCCGGCACCAAGTCAACATACGATTCATACTTGCCCGGCGCCTCACTGCGAAGTTTCTGCCAAGGAAAGCCCGCAATCGAGATGTATTGAACTGAGTGGTTCCGCTGCAGTTGGTCCTGAGAACGCCCGTTCTTGGGCCGAAGATAGAAGCATTCGAAGCGCGATGCATCTGTGGCGACGCGAAAGGCGACACCGACAAATCCGCGCAAGTTCTCAGCCGCGTTGGGACCGGTATCACCCGTGAGATCGACTTCGATTGTACCGTCCGTGAACGAGGTCCCCCGGACAATGGCGAGGCGTCCCGCGTCATCGAGATCTGGAGCGCCAACATCGACGAGCCGAACTGCAGGGTAGCCTTTGTAGGTGATGGCGTCAGCTTTCACATTGCGCAATTCCAGACGCTCGACGCTCAGTGTCCGCACATTCCCAGTGGATTGCGCATGTGCAGAGACAGCTACAACCACCATCACCGCAAGCTGAACGAGAGCATATCGTCTTGGTGACATCACACCCCCTCGTGTCTTTCCCGAATCCGACTGGCCCGGCTTGGTTGTTACAAGATTGTATTTCACCAACTCTGATTCCACTACCCGTATAGCGACTTCTGCGGAGTAAATGGTTTCCTAGAACCTGGTTGGCCACTTGCCGCGCCCAGTTCCCAGATAATCGGCAATGCGGAAGTAATGCTGTCCTGAGGCGTTTTGACAAAAGACTAGAGGCGTTCGGGTCGAAGAACTGGCCTACGGCAATGTGTGTTGTAACCTGAATGCCATTGCTGCCTGCTGCGTCCGAAATTCGCTGCAGCGCGCTTTCGTAGCGCTTCACGAGCGTCGTGAATTGTCGTACTGAGATCAGGAGATTTCAGAGGCTCTGGGGCCTGACCACACTCAGTATCTGCAGTCGCCCCTCCCGCCAACTTGAGAAATCGCCTTCGAGATGTGCCTTCTTTGCTCACGATCTTGCCATCCTACGTTGGTGTCGCACCTCCATCAAACGGGAGGCAATAAGAACGATTGCTCTTCGAGGTGCAGTTCGAATCGTTTAGCGGTACGTCCCCACAGCACGGTGTAAACCATTTCAAACCCCAGGGCGGCAGGGCTTGAAGCACCCATTTGGTTGCTCGGCTTGATGACCGAAAGCTAAGATGGACGGCTCATCCTTCGGAGTGACGATGTCCGACCTCGCCATCATCAGCACGTATTCAGTATTCCTCGCGAGTTACCTCGTATTCGCCCTGGGAAAATTTCCGGGAATGAAGATTGATCGCCCTGGCGCTGCAATTATCGGGGCTGTCCTGATGTTCATGACGGGCGCCGTACGCGTGGACAATTCCCTACACCTCATCCACTTCGGTACGATCGTGTTGCTGTTTTCGATGATGCTAGTGGTGGGCTACCTGCATTTGGCGGGCTTCTTCGATTGGGTCACAGAATTAGTCGTTACGCGGCTGAAACCACATCATCTTTTACCTACAGTGATCTTCCTCAGCGGACTGCTTTCCGCGTTCTTCGTCAACGACATCATTTGCCTAGTGATGGTTCCGTTTGTGCTGAAGGTAAGCGGGCGAGTGGGAATCAAGCCAGTCCCTTATCTCTTGGCCGTGGCGACGGCCTCCAACATCGGAAGCACTGCGACGATCACCGGTAACCCGCAAAATATCCTGATTGGATCTTTCTCCGGTATCGGTTACCGGGACTTCCTATTGCACTTAGGTCCGGTCGCGCTGGTAGGTCTTTTCCTTGACTGGTTTGTGTTGTGGTGGCTTTACTTCCGTGGGCGGGTCCATGATGTGCGAACTGAGCCTGTCGTGAGCGCTGTACTAATTGAGCCTGCGGCGTTGCTTAAGGGAGGTGTCGTTGCCGCGCTAGTTCTCGCCGGATTCCTCGCCGGTTTTTCGCCGCCCTTGGTCGCCTCGGTCGGCGCCGCCGTTCTGCTGATTACACGGACTCGCGACCCGCACCTGGTCTACAAGGAAGTCGACTGGGGCCTCCTCGTCTTTTTCGTCGGGCTCTTTCTGATTGTTGGAGGTGCAGAAAATGCGGGCCTGACGCGCCATCTACTCGGTTTTGGCGAGCGCTTCAATCTGCAACATCTCGGGGTCTTTACGCTGGTGACCGCCATCCTCTCGAACGTTGTGAGCAACGTGCCCGCCGTAATGCTTTTGAAATCGTTGGTCACCCAATTTGCCAATCCTCATTCTGCGTGGCTCATTTTGGCCATGGCCAGCACGCTTGCTGGGAACCTGACGATTACGGGCTCCGTCGCCAACATCATCGTTGTCGAACGCGCACAGAAAGAGGCGGCGGTAATCACTTTCTTCGATTACTTTCGCATCGGTTTGCCGGTCACGTTTCTGACGCTGTTATTTGGCTGGCTCTGGCTCTCCTGGATTCGGTGAGCTGCCAACACTTTCGCGGGAATCCGACCTGTAGGTACTCCGCAATTCATCGCGGCTGGTTCGGGCAATACCCTGGTCACGCTGAAATGAGCGGAAATATGATGAACTCCACTGACCAAACTGCTTCGTCCCTTCACTTGAGGTCCACTACCGCGACCCTGTTCACCCCGCTGCATGCCAAGTAAAGCCGGCGATCGGGCGTGGCGACCATGTTCCGCACCACACCGCCGCCGGATGGGATCTGCTTGGTGCTGAAGCTTTCCGATTTGGGATCGAACCTGACCAGGGTATTGGGCTTCACGCCCGACTCGCTATACCAAACCTCACCATCGTTCGTGATCGCGATCCCATACGGCTCTGAATCCGTTCCTCCTGGCGAAGCCCACTCCTTCAGCAGCTTCCCACTTGCTGGATCGAAGTGCCCCAGATATCCGCGCGCGAAATCGGTGTAATAAATGGTGCCGTCAGGACCCAGCGCGATGCGCCGCGGACGCGCGCCCTCCGCCGGCAGCGTATACTCGCGGATTCTCAACGTGTTCGGGTCAATGCTGGCCAGCTTGTTCGTACCGAATTCGCAGAAGAACGGCACGTTGTTCTGGGTGACCACGATGCCGTAGGGCACAGCGTGCGGTGTTGGGGATTTCGTCAAGATTATCTTGCCGGTTTTCGGATCGAGCCGCCCGACATAGTTGGTCTCCTCGTTGGTGAACCACAGAATGCCATTGTGGTCGAACACTGGAGTGTGGGGATCGATCTCGGTGCCGTCCGATGGGCGATACTCGGCAATTTCACTCGTCTTCGGATCGAGCTTGCCGATATAACCGCCCGAGATCGCAGTGAACCAAATGTTTCCGTCCTTGTCGGCGACCAATCCGTGTGGCCCGGAAGCGGGTGTCTTCAGCGGGTATTCCTTGAACTCTCCAGTTTTCGGATCGAGGCGGCCGAGCTTATTTGCTCCTTGCCCCGTGTACCAGAGCGAGCCGTCGGGTGCGAATGCCGGATCATGCGGTCGCGAACGCGGCGTGGGCACCTCGTATTCTTTGATCTGTACGATCAGGCTCGCTACCGTCGCGAATCCCGCAATCGTCGCAGCTAGTATGAACAAGCACAGTTTCCGCAGAGACATGGCTCGCCTCCCTTGAGGAAAATTGTAGCTCTCCGTTTCGGTGCGTTTCCATAGAGGACCTCGGTAGCGTGCGCCGAGAATATCCTGCCTGCAGCAGACTCTTCATGAACGAAGAAGTTGACAGATTTCTTTTCCGGTCGCGAACCAGAGTCGGGCAGAAAGTACTCCTCACAATTTCCGGTTCGCTCGTAGTTCAGGACTGATCCGCCGGAGCAAGCTTCAGTCAGCCCCTTCATGGAGGAGCAACGCAGGGCTTCCTGGCGCTGTTCAGATACACCAGACCAAACCTGGCGCACGTC
>Ga0137372_10000742_pt1 | contig 31352 bp, 24 predicted proteins | sample SagtaG_6_FD_104911 | JGI IMG/M metagenome (GOLD analysis project Ga0137372, IMG submission 104911) | Vadose zone soil microbial communities from Sagehorn Ranch, Mendocino, California, USA - Sage1_R_60_16 metaG | ecosystem: Environmental > Terrestrial > Soil > Vadose zone | place: USA...
GCCCCCCTCTCAGTTGTGATGGAAGCAGTGTAGCAGGTTTGCCCTAGTTTTTCAGCGCTTCACCAAAAAGTGGGAAGACCCAATTATACGTCGGCGTCTATACAGGAGAGAGCCGGAGGCAAGCTCGCGTCTCTCCATGCGGGATTGATGGGAGGCAAGCTCCGACCAGGAAACATTCGGTTCGTTTCCCGACAAGCAGCTTGCCTGACCGCTTCTCCCGTGTGGAGAGCTGTGAGCTTGCCTCCGGCTTCAGAGCTCCTCGGCGTTCGAGCAGGTGAGCGCCGCGGGATTACCAGCCCGAACCGGCCGGCTTTCTGGTGGTGACGTTGACGCGGTTAAAGAAGTTGGTCGTGGCGATCATGAGGACGATCGCGCCCAGGCCCTTCTCATCATAGTGGCGGGCAGCCTCTTCCCAGATCGAGTCTGGAACCGGGTCGGATCGATCGGCGAGACGAGTGGCCGCCTCGGCGAGCGCGAGGGCGGCGCGTTCGGCGTCGGTAAAGTAGGGCGCTTCTCGCCAGGCGGCTACGGCAAAGAGGCGCTCGTCGGTTTCGCCAGCCCGCTTGGCGCTGCGTGCGCCCGAGTCGACGCAGAAGCTGCAGCCGTTGATCTGGCTCACGCGCAGGTGAACCAGCTCAAGCGTCTTCTGTGGGACTCCTCCCTCTCCCGTGGCTTTGAGGATGGTTTGAATGGCCTGTATCGTTTCAGGTGTTGCTGGACTAGTCCGGCGTGCTTCCATGATGTTTCTCCTTCAGAGGTCTTCAGACGTGTTGTCACACTGAGCGGATTTCGCTCGTCATTACTTCGACGAAACAAAACGAAGGATTGTGACCGATGGATGAAGATACCTGGTTAGCGCAGCGCTTCGAGGCCGAGCGCGCCCACCTGCGGGCAGTGGCCTATCGGCTGCTGGGTCGGCTCGACGAGGTGGACGATGCCGTGCAGGAGTCCTGGCTGCGTCTCAGCGGCTCCGATCCCAGCCGCATCGCAAACCTGGGCGCATGGTTGATGACAGTCGTTGCACGGGTGTGCCTCGATATGCTCCGTGCTCGTCACGCGCGGCGCGAGGAGTCCCTGGAAGCGTCGGTGCCCGCAGTCGTGACGGGCGGTGAACGAGCGATCGACCCGGAGCAAGAGATGGAACTGGCCGATTCGGTGGGTCTGGCGCTCCTGGTGGTGCTCGATACGCTTGCTCCCGCCGAGCGCCTCGCCTTTGTCCTGCACGACATCTTCGCCGTGCCCTTCGACCAGATCGCGCCGATAGTGGAACGTGAAGTCGCCGCGGCCAGGCAACTCGCCAGCCGCGCACGCCGTCGGGTGCGGGGAAGAGCACATATGCAGGATGCAGACCTGGCCACAAGCCGAGAAGCGGTCGAAGCCTTCCTCACCGCCGCGCGCACCGGGAACTTTGATGCGCTGCTCGCCGTGCTCGACCCGGAGGTCATCCTCCGCTATGACGCTACAAGCGTCCCGACAGGTGTGCCAGGAGAGATTCATGGTGCGGTGGCTGTGGCCAAACGGTTTGTAGGAGGTGCCAAACGGTTTGTGGGAGGTGCCGGGGCAACACAACCAGCTCTGGTGAATGGCTCGGTAGGAGTGGTCGTGGCTCCGCGCGGCTCGCTGTTTGTCGTCCTCGATCTCTCAATCAGGGAAGGCAAGATCACCGCGATCACTGCCATTTCCGATCCCGCACGCCTGCGCCAATTGCACCTTGCGGTCCTCGACGACTGACAAGCCGCTGCCCGTCTTTCGCACCTCCTTGAATGCCTGTTCGGCGGTCTCGCCAGTGCTCGTCTTCAGCAAGAGACGGAGCACGAGGGGGCCGCATTCCCGCGGAGAGCGTCGCACCATCGGTCGGAGCTTGCGGAAAAACAGGGGGAGTTGTCATTTAAAGTAATTCATGGCGCGTTTGTATCATAAAACTTGTCCATGTTGGCTTGAGAGACGCTTTCAGCAGATTGGCTTCTCTCATAAAATGGTTCTTACGCAACCTCGCTGATCAAGGATGTGGTACACTGAGAAATTGAACATTTTTTCGTTTTCCCTTTCCATTTTTGAGGACCCAAAGACCTTCTATGCTCATTTTCCCCGACCTTCCTGATGTCCAAGTTGAAGAGGTAGAGGTAGCTTGTGAGATCACCCTGACCCTGCGTACCACGTCTCCAATGGCTCCCTGCCCCTCCTGTGGGACTCCATCTTCGCACATCCAAAGTCGGTACACACGCACCCTGCGAGATCTCCCCTCCAGTGGGCGTCCTATCCGTCTCATCCTGCATGTCCGTCGTTTTTTCTGTAAACAGAGCACCTGTGCGCAAAAGATTTTCGCTGAACGACTCCCAGAGCTCTGTCGTCCTTACGCTCAGCGCACCAACCGGCTGCAAGAAGCCCTCTGTCAGCTCGGACTCAGAGTCGGAGGTCAAGCCGGGGCCGACGCTGGAAGCGAACAGGGCCTCAGCGGAAGTCGCGATACCATCTTGCGTTTGGTTCGTCGCTGGAAACAGTCGGCGCAAGCTTCCCCGCGCGTGATTGGTTTGGATGATTGGGCACACAAACGCCGTCTGCGGTACGGGACGCTGATCTGTGACCTGGAGCAGAGTCGGCCCATTGATCTGCTCCCTGACCGTTCTGCCCACAGCGTCGAAGCCTGGTTGAAGCAGCATCCCTCTGTTGAGGTGGTCAGCCGTGACGGTTCCTCGGAATATGCTGCGGCTATTCGTCAAGGCGCTCCACAAGCGCGGCAGGTGAGCGACCGCTGGCATCTGGTCAAGAATCTCACCGTATGTGTCTCGGTGCAACTCGCCAAGACGCTGGCCGGGCTTCGTCATGCAGAAGAACGGCGGCCGGCCCCAACACAAGCCATCCAACGGGTACAACAGGCGAGGGCTGCCGAGCGAACGGCTCGGTATGAACACATCTTGGAACTGCAAAGACAAGGCGTAAAGAGCGGTGAGATTGCCAGGATGCTGGGGATGAGCCAACGCACCATTCAACGCTGGATCGCGACGGGAACCATCCCCTACGCGCGCCGGAAACGACCACGAGCCAGTCTCATTGATCCTTACAAGAGCTATCTCTGGAAGCGCTGGCAGCAGGGTTGTCACTCGGGAGCACAACTGGAAAGAGAACTGCGAGCCAAAGGGTACAAAGGGTCGCCACACGGGATCTATCGGTATCTGGAGACATTGAAAGCAGCGAAGCTGGCTCCCTCCAAGCAGAAGAGTGCAGCGAAGCTGGCTTCCTCGATCCAGCCCAATGCGCTCTTGACGCTCTCGGCATCACAGGCCACCTGGCTCTTTTTCCGCAAGCAAGAGGATTTCAAGCCAGAAGAGCAGGAGACCTTGCGCCAGTTGAGGCAGGCAAGCCCACAGCTGGAAGTCGCCTACCAACTGGTCGAAACAGTACGAGAGCGAGCTTGCCACGTCCTATCGTCTGGTCGCGCTGGATCTCCGTGGCCATGGGATGTCTGAGGCACCGCGTGAGGCAAGCGCATATCAGAATCCTCAGTTCTGGGCGGATGATATTGCCGCTATTTTGAAAGAACTTCTCCTTGAACGTCCCATTCTTGTTGGCTGGTCCTACGGAGGTTTTATCATTTGCGATTACCTACGTGCATACGGCCAGGAGAACATCAGTGGGATCGTATTCGCTGGTGCGGCAACAACGCTGCATCCGCCGACACTGAGCGAATTTATTGGACCCGGCTTCATTAACGTTGTAACCGATGCGATCTCCGAAGATTTGCCGACCAGTTTGCTGGCGATGCGCCAATTTATGCACAATTGCATTGCCAGGCCACTGGCCCTCGAAGATTTAGAAACGGCACTCTGCTGGCAGATGGTCGTCCGGCCCGATGTGCGTGGTGCCCTTGTCACGCGTGAGATTAACTCTGACGATGTCTTACGCTCATTACGGGTGCCGTTGCTGGTGGCGCATGGGCGACAAGACTACGTTGTTTTGCCTACTATGGCGGAACACGTCCTTGAGACCTGCCCAAAGGCAACTGCTTCCTGGTACGATGACGTCGGCCATGCGCCCTTTCTTGAGGACCCGGCTCGTTTCAATCGGGAACTCGCTGAACTAGTCCATCAGGTACGACACTAAGACGCACGAGTTCACCTGATCCAAGGGCTCGCTCCCGCCAGTTGGATGATGGGGATGAAGAAAGGGCCACTCAAGGCAGGGCCACAATAACAGAAAGAGCCTCTACAAGTCAGAATCTATGAACTTCCATGCACTTTGAAACGTGATGAAACAACTGTCACAATCCCAGGTAAAAGAGTAGCAGTTATAATAATCGCTCCGCCCAGCAGCGTTGAAGCTGTTGGGATAGCCCCAAGGAGCAAAATTCCGAAGATGATGCCCCAAACGGGTTCAAGGCTTGCCAACAGGCTTGCAGTTTGAGCAGTAATGTCACGCATGCTTGCAATAAAGAGGGTATGAGCCAGCGCTGTGCATACAACTCCTAGAATGAACAGAATGAGAAGTGCATGAGGAGTCCAGAAGGAACCAGTCGCCGTAAAGTAGAAAATTGGTAAAAGGACAATCGCGGCTATTCCGTCCTGGTAGAGGCTGATCATGAGACTCGAATATGTTCGTCCAAGCCAGCGGTTTGTGACAGAAAGCAGCGCGAATGACGCTCCTGAAAGTACACCCCACATTACCCCAAGCGTTGTTTGATTCTGTAATGAAAACGAGGGAACCAGCAGGTATATTCCAGGTAAGATGAGCAAGGCTGCCACAATCTGTATCCGGCTGGGACGCTGACGCAACAGAAGGGGTTCTAACATGGCAGTAAAGAGTGGAAAGCTGGAGAAGGAGAGCAGCCCAATGGCAACATTCGAGACATTGATCGCTTGAAAGAATGCAGTCCAATGCAGAGCGAGCAACACTCCTTGTCCTAGTAGTAAGTAGCTATCACGAGATTGCTTTGGGCGCAAGGAAATATGACGAAACAAACAGACAGCCAGAAGCACAATGCCAGCAAAGAAAGAACGCCCAAAGACAATAATGGGAGCGGGGAGGAGACTCAGTTTACCCAGCACACCCGCAAGGCCAAACAAGAGGACTGCAACGTTAGCAGAGACCAGTCCTCGAAGTTGCTTTGGTTGCTCAGGCATACATAATTCCTTTGCCTCAATAGTCAATAGTATGAGTCAAGTTAGCTAAAAGCAACCGTTGTCTCATTCCCCATTTTGAGCGCCAGAGTTGATAGTACAACCTGGGTATTGACTGGGAAATCGAAGAAACCGCTCTGCGAGCCACCAGGTAAGAATAGCGGTGCAAGTGAAACCAGTTTGGGCGAAATGGATTGTCCGTCAGGCAATACCAGACGCACAAGTGATGGATAATTTATGCCTATGGGACTCTGAAGGCTGCTATCACTGCTCGCTTGCACGTCGACTCGCACGGTATATACCCCAGCTAACTTGTGGTCATCCGAAAAGGCCGTAGCTTGCGTTACCCTGGCTACGGTATAGTGTACATTGTCATAGTCAAAGCTGCGATTCACTACCAATGTACCGACAAAGTTGGTTGCTGTTACAGTGGGTCCTACTGTGTCACCAATGACGATAGTTGAATCTCGCTCGCGGGGAAAAAAGACGACGACGATTAGGACGAGTAAAGCTACCGCTGCTAAAGGCAATATTACTCGCGCTCTTGGTGATAAGTTGATGCGTTTCTTGTTTTCGGTTTGTGACATGATGAAATAATATCCTGGTTTCTTTGACCAGGAGTATTATAGCAAATCTTTTGAATTGTCGCATTACGCTAAGTATGAACAGTTCTACCAACTATCGGGTATTGGCAGGGAGGGCAGCAGGACAGCGCAAGCGCCCCCACCATTCCCAACTCAGCCCCTGTCCCTACCGCTGAATATCTGGTACCCAATAATAGGTGGAACCAGTATGAACCTACGGTGTTAATTCACCGCGCTGTACCTTTGCGAGAAGCCTGGTCCAGGCAAGAGCCTGACGCATTGAGACGGGAAGAGCAAATGAATATGGAGTATCATAATCACCGCCTCTACTCCATTCTGATGCTTCTTGCATCAGTCCTAAGAGATTGCTTTCCCGGTTATTTCCCCTGACTACTGGAGTGACAGAATTTGCAGATTCAAAGGTGGAGGTAGCTTGCAAGGAAGAGCTTTCGTCTCCAAGCTTTCTTGTAATGACCGATCGTGTAATCAACTCCTTGTTCAATTCCAGGCTAAGTTCGGACTCTAACTGCATAATATTCTGTCCATCAATCCTCTTCCTACTCTTCAGAAACTCTTCTACAGTAACCGAATTGGATATTAATCCTTTGTTTTCCCGTTCAAGCATCGCATTCATGAACTCAATTGATGTGGCGAAAAAAACACGCAGACGATCTTTTGGGACACGATCATACATGTTGAGGAAGTCGAACAACGTGCCAGGAGTGCTTAACATACTTGACTTCCACCGCCATTGAGACTGTTGATCTATTCGTAGAGCGACTCGAAAGTAGATCACATTACACCTCATAATTCTTTCTAGTTTCGTGTGTTGTTTTTCAACAATAATGATTTTTTGCTTATTAATAGAGATAGGCTTATTCAGCACCACGCATATGATTTAACACTTTAAGCATATGCACCTCCTCCATCCTCATAGTAGTGTACGGTGAGATAGTTGAGAATTAGTGTGTAAGATTACCTATTTTCTCTATCGAAGTTAGAGCAGATACATCGCTCTGTCTCATAGCATGGAAAGGAGGAAACAGGTTGTGCTGAGGGTGATTTGCAAGAAGTGCAGGAATTACGCTGGATTCCCATTAAAATAAACCATTCCACATCGTTCGTTCTGGCATCAAGGTGCGTATACTTACCGTTTGCGATTCACGAGTCCCTTGTCGCGGGTCCACAGCGCGATCTGGGAGCGCGACGTCAAGCCCAATTTCGAGAGCACATTGCTCACATAGGTTTCCACTGTCCGTTTGCTCACTACTAGCAGCTCGGCAATCTCAGCATTGGATTGGCCCTGTCCAATCAGTGCTGCCACCTCCCGCTCTCGCCCGGTCAAACCATCGTACTGGCTGGCAGTGGTCCGACGCGCTGAGTCAGGTTTCTCCTTCGGTAGCGTCGCGCAGGCGGTCTGCTCGAAGTGCTCACGGAGCGCCTGGTCCTCGATGCTCTCCGCTAATGTGGCTATTCCCTGACGCGCCGAGGCGAACGCTTGCTGCGCCTCCTCCAATCGCCTTTGCTGCCGATACGCTCGCCCAAGCGAGCGCTCGATCTGCCAGAGCAAAGGCAGATACTGCTGCAACTTCGCGCCCCGTCTGGCCTCCTCCAGGACCTGGATCGCCTCCTCTTCCCGGCCCAGTGCGGCGAGCGCCTCGCCCTGACACTTCCAGAGCCGGGGAATGACGAGCTCTGGCGTCTCACCTGCTCGTTGGGGAGCGGTCGAGAGCAACTGCTCACAGCGTTGCAGAGCGAGTTCGGGCTGGCGCTGCATCAGGGCCAGTTCTGCCCAGACCAGCAGGAGGTAACGCTCCGACTCCTGGCGTGGGTGCTCGACCCTCGCCCACACCTCTTGCAACGCTGCCTCGGCCAGCTTCGGCTGGCCCATAGCCGTATAGGCCTGGATCTGGATGGCGGTGAGGTAAGCAATCCAGCTGGTCGATCCCAGTTCTCGCGCCACCTCGAGCCCGACCTCCGCATGAGCGAGTGCTTGCTGGGGAGCCAGCAGAGACAGATAGATACGTCCTAGCGCATCATGCGCACAGGCAATCCACTGCTTGTGATTGATCTCCGTCGCCAGGAGCAGTCCCTGCCGCACATGCGCCAGCCCGGCACCCTGGCGTCCAAAAGAGGCACACATTCCCCCCAAGTAGATTTCGACAAAGGCTTCCCCGGCCGCCCATTCCAGTTCCCTCGCCAACTGCAACGCCTCGAGCATATCGCGCTCACAAGTAGCAAAGCTCGCATTGACCGTGCAGTTCGTGTACCCACTCCATGGACAGGCAACGGCCGCACGCATCACAAGACAGGAGCACAGCTTGCTACGGTTGCCCACCGCGCGCAGATATTCGATGGCCCGATTATAGACGAGTGCAGCGTTGATCGAGTCACCTCCCAGGTTGTAAACGGTCCCCAACAGATCGAAGGTTTCGACCATCCCAGGCTGATCGTGCTGCGCTTCGAAGAGCGCCAGCGCCTCACGATTGGTTGAAAGCGCCTCGGCGACCTGCCTGGTGTTGAACAGCCAGGTGGCCTGCCGGTTGAGACTGTGCGCCTGCAGCCCGGGATCACCCATTTGTGTTGCCAGGTCCACCGCTTGTTGAAAATACGCTCCGGCCCGCTTATAATCACGCCCCGTCCACAGAAAGCCCAGGTCCAGGAGGCTCTGCCACTCGAGGCGTCCCTCCTGCTCTTGACGAGCAGCCTGCAGCGCCCGTTCGTAGTCCGACTTCGCCTGCTCAAAATCACCCAGCATCTCAGAGGCTTGCCCGCGCGCCCGATAGCAGGTCGGGGGAACCGCCTGCCCGAGTTGCCGGGCGGCGTGCATCACGCGCGTCCACTGTTCTACAGCGGCACGCGGCGCGGAGAGGGCCTGCGCCTGCTCGGCAGCCAGCCGGGCGTACTCCATGGTCTCGCTCCAGCGTTCCGCTTCGGCATAGTGATAGGCCAGGTCGGCAAGATGAGCATCCAGTGCTGTTGCGTGCAACTGCTCGAGCGTCTGGGCGATGGTGCTATGTAATGCCCGTCGCTCTCGCGCCAGCAGGTCTGCGGCGATCGCCTGCTGGGTGAGCGCGTGGCGGAAAGCAAACTGCTCGGCTGACTCCTCGACGACCAGCTGAGCAGCGATCGCCTCCTTCATCAGCTCCACCAGGTATGTTTCGTCGTAGCGTGTGATCTGCTGCAGGAGGGCGAAATCGAAGCGCCGTCCTGCCACGGCTGCCAATTGTAAGACTCGCTTAGCGTCCGTACTCAGGCGCGTGAGCCGCAGCTCGACGGCATTGTGCAAACTGAGTGGAATGTGCCAGGTGTCTGCACGCTTCCAGTGCCAGCCATCCTCTCCCTCGACCAGCTCCCCGGCCGTGATCAGGGCCTTGAGCACCTCTTCCAGGAAGAAAGGGTTGCCCTCGGTCAGGTCATAGAGAGCATCAAGCATGCCAGTGGGGAGGGAACGCGTCCCTTGCAAGATCGTCTGTAGGAACGTCTCGGTGGTGGCCCTGCTCAGCGGTTCTAGAACCACCTCCTGCCGCTGCCGCTCGCGGTCGAGCTGCGCCAGCAAGAATCGCAGCGGCTGACCCACTTCATCACCGCGATAGGTCAGCAGCACGAGAAGTCGGGATGCGACCGTCTTGCGCGCGAAGAAGAGGAGAAACTCCAGCGTGCTCTCGTCGCTCCAATGGATGTCCTCCACCACCAGCAAGACCGGTCGAGAGCTTGTCTGCTTGGTGAAGACCTCAGCCAGTGTCGCGAAGAGGCGGCGTTTCTCCTGTTCGGAATCCAGGGAGGGCACAGGAGGCAGACTCACTATCTCAGGCAGCTGCTGAACCGGCTCAGGAAGGAAGGGGAAGAGTGTACGTGCGGAGGATCCCAATGCCGTCGCGATCTGGGCGGACGAGACAGGTGCCAGGAACGTACGCAAGAGGTCAAGCAAGGGGGCATAGGGACAGGCGCGATCGGTGGGGAAGCACTGACCGCTGAGCAGCTGGAAATCGTGCGTTTCAGCAGACCGTCGCAGTTCGGCTACCAGTCGCGATTTGCCAATACCAGCTTCTCCGGACAGCAACACAACGCCTCCCTGCCCACATGCGGCGGCTTCGAGGCAGTCCTGCAGCGTGTTCATTTCTGCACTACGCCCGACCAGAATTGGGCAAACAACTGCTTGATGAAGCCGAATGGTCATCGAAGGACCTCCCTGGTGATTCCTTGCAAAGGAGCTTCGACGTTTGTCAAGTGAATCCGGCACATGATGGTGGTGTTTTCCTCAGTGAGCAAGCTGTAGGCCCTTGGGCTGGTTTCAAAAATTATCAGATGCATATTAAGCAACAGTATAGCACATCGCTACGTATCGCTTCTATGAAATCTCCGTGTGGTCGGCGCACAAACCATCGTGGTTTCACTGATTACAACCTCGATTTTTTCAGGCATACTTGCTGGTGACGGTGGGAACTGAATGATGCCCACCACATAAACAAGCAATAGGTAATCAGAAAAAGGAGACAATGTTATGACAACACAACCGACACACGAAACTTCGAAGATGGAAGATGCAGCGCCAACTGGCACAGGGAGGGTAAAGATGTCCTGGTTCGAGCATGGAACCAGTCGTATCTATTATGAAGAACAGGGCAGCGGCACTCCGGTGCTTGTACTCCCAGGGTTCGCAGGGAGTATTGAGGAGTTTGCAGCGCTGAGGGAAGCAATGGTGGCAGCAGGGTACCGCGTCATCGCAGCCGATCTGCCCGGTTCCGGCCGCTCAGAGCCGCAACCACGCATGTACACGACCACCTTCTTTGAGGATGATGCGGGCTCGTTTGCAGCCCTGCTCGAGCACCTGGTGACTGGACCGGCACACCTGATCGGCTTCAGTGATGGAGGCGATATCTCCTTGCTGATGGCAGCTTTAACACCTGGGGTGGCGCGCACCGTAATAACCTGGGGTGCGGCTGGCGTGCTTAACGATCCCAGCGGACAGTTGCGGGAGGCGATGTACAACGTCGTTGACCATCCCATTCCGCCACTTCAGGAGTTCAGGGACTACCTCATCGTCACTTATGGTGAGGCCAATGCTCGGGCCATGACGCAAAGCGTGGTCGGTGCCCTCAACGACATCATCGCGGCTGGAGGCGAGCTCAGCCGCTCAAAAGCGGGCAACATCACCTGCCCAGTACTCCTCATCTCGGGCGAACATGACATCTTCGCTCCGCCTGCACTCGTTTCCGAGTTAGCTGATCGCGTCCGCACGGCGAAGGTGCTGGTGGCCGAAGGCGCCGAGCACAATGTCTACATGGACCGCCCCGAATGGCTGATGCAAACGATCCTCGACTGGGTGGGCGAACACTAGGCACTACGGAGTGTTAGAGGTCGGAAAAGGGATGCAGCGTAATGACCCAGGCTCCCTCCCAGTGTCATCCTGAACGCATTCGCTCCGCTCAGTGTAAACTCCGTGAAGGATCTGGCTCCAAGGGCTGAGATCCTTCGCTGCGCTCAGGATGACACTGGGGCCCTCAGGATGACACAGATGCGTCGGGATGACGCAAGAGGGCCTATTTGTTTATCCTCAAAGGATTAGCTGATCATACTCATGCCTGGGGCAGGAAATTTTGTATGCCAAAGGAGCCACCGAGCACATCTTTGGAGGAGGCACCCATCCAGCGATCAAGCACGGTGGCATAGACTGAACGGAAGTCGAGTGTATATTTGAGGTTACCGTTCTGGTCTAGATTGCTTAGGCTGGGTGGCTCACCATAAATGCCTTTACTGACAGGATTACCAAGCACGAATAAGGGCGCTGCGGTACCATGATCGGTACCCTGACTGCCGTTCTCATCGACGCGTCGCCCAAATTCTGACCAGGTCATGACGACAACGTTATCTGCTTTCCCATGCGCCGCCAGGTCGTTATAGAAGGCAGAGAGACCGTTGGCAAGGGTAAGCATGAGTACATCGTGTGTTGCCTGCTGATTAGCATGCGTGTCGAAACCGCCTAACGTGACGTAGCCGACACGAAGGCCCAGACCTTGCACAATAGATTCAGCCAGAACTTTGAGACCATCGGCAAAAGGCCCCTTTGGATAGGTGGCAGCGGGATGGTATGTCACATCAGCCTGGCGCAACTGGCGCGATCCATCCTGCGCACTGAGGGCCGTTGTGTCCAGTAAGGCAGCATAGGGCGCTGTTCCAGGATACGAGTTGTACAGTTTCATCAACGCTTGCAGGCGCGCATTACCGCCATCGGTATCGACAGGATCGGGATAGATTCTGTAGGTCGAGATATTGGCTATGGTCGGTACCTGTGTACTGATCGACTGCAAAGCTTGCGCAGTCTGCACACCGATGTCGATAGCTTTGAATGGATGGCCTTCCTGATCAACCAGGCCGGAAACGAGTTTACCAAGCCATCCCTGGCTGCCATTGCCATTCAAGTCTAGCGTTTGCCAGATATCCATTGCTTGAAAGTGTGAAAGGCTCTGGTTCGGATAGCCGACTCCTTCTACGATTGCCAGGTGTCCAGCATCCCAGAGTTTTTTCAATGGCTGTAGATTCGGATGCAATCCCAGGCGAGTATCCAATGGCAGCACTTTGGTGTCGGATAGTCCAAGGGTTGGGCGCAACTTCAGATACAAGGGATCTGTAAATGGCACAACGGTATTGAGGCCATCGTTTCCTCCCGCCATTTGCACAACAATCAACGTGCGATCATTAGCCGACTGGGCTAAACGCGATCCATCCAATGCTTGCGCCCGCGCTGATGCTACCCCTCGACTGAATATAGCGGGCATTATCATACCTGCTGACACTACTAACAACCCATCTTTTATCATTGCTCTGCGAGTAAGTTTCATATGTTAAACCTCTTTAGTTAAGCTGGTATTCGGGCGATGACATCATAAGATAGAGCGTTCCACGTACGCGTCCTAAAGGGTAACTTGTGCCATTGCCAAGCGTTATCGGAGCGCCGCGAGCACTACTACCTTGCGCTGTGAAGTAATCCAGAAGTTGCGTTCGTCGATCGCTTGCGAGTTCACTATCTAATAAAAACGATGAGAAATGATCGACAAATTGCTCGGGCGAATTGAGCTGGTGTGTTTTGACAATGCCTTGCAGATCGACCAGCGGAGTCGAACCTGTGCGCGCAACCGTGCCCCGAGCCAACAACAGGTCTATGTAGTTCAGGCGCGTCATCCAGGTGCCACTATTGAGCCAAAGTGCGCTCACTTTGTCCCCAGGCCAGCCTGCCACATTTGGTGGATCAAACAGCGCCTGGCCCATCAAGGTTGTGATGGCCGGTAAACCGGTACCATCTCCATTGATATTCATAGCACGATACGCACCAACCGTGAACTCTACAGGTGATTTTATGCGACCGCGATAGGCCTTTGTTGATGCGAACTGCGACGAGAGCAGCAAAGTGCGCATGATTTCACCCATATTATGCCCGCTCTGCACGTAGGTATCGACTAACGGCTTTAAGTCGTCATCACTGGGGTTCTCGTAGGCAAAGAAGGTGAAGAGCTTGCGAGAGATAAACCAGGGGGTTGCGGGATGGTTAGCGAGGATGTTTATCACATCCTTGTAATCAAGGTTGCCTGTATGCCCAAGGTAGGTCTTCACCAGGTCATTGTGATCTTGGGGGTAATATTGCGAGGTCAATCCTTTGACATGCCAGCCTGTGAGTGCGGCAGCTCCCTCGTAGACATCCCGTTGTGTGTAATGACCAAGACCCAAAGTAAACAACTCCATGAGTTCACGCGCATAATTTTCGTTGGGAGCATTTTTCCTACTTTTTGTTAGATCAAGGTAGAAGAGCATGGCAGGGTCGCTTGTGATACCCAACAGGATGTTATCAAAGGTATCAAAAGCATGGCTACGCAAGAATTGATTTTGAATAATCATGCGCATATACGCCCTTGAGCCGCCAACCTTGTGGAAACTACTCGTCAATACACCATGCCAGAAGAGGGTCATCTTCTCCAAGAGTGGGCGTTGTGTCCAGGACATGCGCAACAGCCACCATCGCTGCTGATTAAGTGGGGAGTTGAGGTTGATGTTCAAGGCTTTGAGACGATTCTCCATGTCATCATCTGGTACTTTCTGGTAGTTGATGAGACGATCCACCGCGCCATTGAAGCCCATATTTCTATACATTGTTAAATCATCAGGGGTTGCGCCAAAGCCTGCGCGCCGCAATAAATGTCCAATCTGCGTATTGCTTGCCATCGGCCCATGAGAGACATCTCCTAACCCATCATTCTGTAACCATTTCGCCATTGCAACACCACCAATGGCCGCGGCAGCGCCAGCCCCGCCTATCGCAGTCAGACCTGCAACTGACACACCCATAAACTTGCGACGCGAAACGGAAGCAGCTGGTGGAGGTATCACTACAGTTACCTGTAAAGGTACAGTTGGCGTCCCTTGAGCACGCGGAGTGGTAGGCATCGATTGAGCAGGCATAAATTCCTGCGTCGCTTCCATCTCTATTTGCGGTTCGGTTGGTTGTGGCTTGATTGATTTGCGCGGATGGGTCGGTTCATCGTCATACATATCAGTGTCTAAATCCATATTTGTAGGCTCCATTGTGCCTTCAAAGACTACCTTTATGTGGCTATTCTATCAGAAATAAGTTAAGAATTTCTCAAGAAGAAATCAATTTTTCTTTATTCATCCTGACTCTTGACAGCCTCCTTGCATTCCTCTACAATTCTACTTCATCTACTGAATGAGCAAGGGGGGATAATTCATGCAGGAAAAATGGTTCGAAAATGATTAATCGAATCGGCCAGTTTGTAGGTAACTATCGCTTTATCCAATTGTTAGGACAAGGTGGCTCCGCAGAGGTTTATCTGGGAGAACACATATTTCTTAAGACTCTGGCTGCAATAAAGATACTCCAAATGAAACTGGCGCAGGATGATCTAGAAAGCTTTCTCAACGAGGCACGCATCATCGCCCGCCTGGCTCATCCCAATATTGTGCGCGTTCTAGATTTTGGAGTAGAGAGTGACAATAGAATTAGATCCTTCGCAGGTACGACACCTCAAGATGTAATGAATAGATTTGACGTAGGGTTAAGCATTCCCTTTCTCGTTATGGACTATGCACCCAACGGTAACTTGCGCAAGCGCTTTCCTAAAGGTGTCGACTCTCCCCCATCAGAGATCGCGAAATATGTGAAGCAGGTAGCAGCGGCTTTGCAATATGCCCATGAAAAAAGGCTGATTCATCGTGATATTAAGCCAGAGAATATGTTACTTGGACACCATAACGAAGTCTTGCTTAGTGATTTTGGCATAGCACTGATTTCACAGAGCTCTCACTTGCAAACTATGGAAGAGATAGCTGGAACTGCGGCCTATATGGCTCCCGAGCAATTCCAGGGCAAACCATGTTTTGCTAGTGACCAATATGCCCTGGGTATTGTCACCTATGAGTGGTTGAGTGGAAATCGTCCCTTTCACGGAACTTTTACTGAAATCTTCAGCCAACATATGTACATGCTACCCCCTCCATTACGCGAAAAGTTCCCAGAAATCTCACCAGAAGTTGAGCAAGTAGTGATGAAGGCTCTAGCTAAAGACCCGCATCAGCGGTTTGAGAGCATAGGAGTGTTTGCCATTGCCTTAGAACAGGCCTGCAAATCGACAAATTTGTCTCCTTACCCCAACCTGGTTCCTGGCATCCAAATGCTTTCCGAGCAATCTCAATCCACGCTTTTAAAAGGAACGCCCACTACTATGGTTTCCCCAAACCTTTCATCCCCCAAGACCTACACTAATCCTGTATCTCCTCAATCGACGCCATCTTCCCGTGCACCTCTCAGCAACTTTGCCAACTCTCGATCTAATCCCAAATACCTTGCCACTCCAGTTCCAACTCAAAATGTATCTTTCACAGAACCTGTCAGTCACTCTGTGATCGTTCCTTTCATATCCAATTCACCTGCTTCTTCCGAGCCTGAGTCTCAGATCAAAACTAAACGGGGAATATCTCGACGCAGGGCTTTAGTAAGCTTGGGACTGGTGGGTCTGGGATTGGCTGCGACAGGTGGTATTGCTACCTGGCTGATCGACTTTCAGAATACGCATTTACCGCTGGGAAAAACCATACTCACTTACAGAGGTCATCTTCAGGCAGTCTATGGAATGGCATGGTCTCCTGATGGATCTCGCATAGCGTCTGTGGGTGCCGATAAAACAGTGCAGGTATGGGATGCCACAACAGGGATGAACTTATTCACCTATAGCAAACATAAAGGTACGACGAATGGCATAGCATGGTTACCTCAAGCAGGCACACGCATCGCTTCAGCTAGCGGGGATACAACTGTGCAAGTATGGGATTCCACTACTGGAGATCATATTCTTACCTATAGAGGCCATACAGCCAACGTTCGTGGCTTGACCTGGTCACCCGATGGCAAACACATTGCCTCGGGAGGAAATGATAATACCGTGCAAGTTTGGGACGCTACTAATGGGACGACTAGCTTTACCTGTTCCAGGCACTCCAACTTTGTGTGGTTCTTGAAGTGGTCACCTGATGGGACACGTATCGCCTCCGCCAGTGAGGACACAACAGTGCAGGTATTTGATGCCTCTAATGGCAATCCCATTTTTACTTATAAAGGACATACAAAAGGGGTACAAGCTCTTGCATGGGCACCCGATAGCAAACGCATCGCCTCCGCCAGTGCCGATACTACGGTACAGGTTTGGGATGCTAACACAGGACAAAATGTCTACACTTATCATGGCCACAATGATGCGATACAAGGCCTGTCATGGTCACCCAATGGAGCACGCCTCGCTTCTTCGAGCCACGATGTGCAAGTTTGGGACGCCTCAAATGGGGGAAACGTCTTCATTTATACCGTGCAAGGCCCCTTGATACATGGCGTGTCATGGTCACCTGATGGGACGCGTCTTGCCTCTGCAAGCGACGATCAGACTGTGAATGTATGGCAAGCGGATTAATATGCCTGGATAGCTCATTTGCTCGTGATACATGTAATTACATTACCCAGTATACCCGACCACATCTGTACCGCCCTGAGCGATGTTATGAAAATTGAAGTACATTGGACGCTCGACGACAATCGTACCGCTAGAAGCCCAGACAGCAAGCGACACTTCATAGCCAGCACTCGGATTCGCCTGGGCAATAGGCACCGTGAGACTATTGATATTCATTGTGTATCTTGTTTGAGGGCCAACAGTCACGACCTGTTGTGATATGACGCTATTGTGCATATAAAGCGTTACAGCGACAGTTTCACTGCTTGTATTGGGATTTTGCAGCGTCAGAAACTCGTTAAAGCCAGGCGCAGTATAGCCTTCGGCAAAACTGTAGATGACTTTTGCCGGGCCTGTCTCTCCAATATTATCTGTGCCGCCCGGAACTGTGCCATGATATCGGAAGTATTCCTGGCGTTCAGCCACAATGGGAGCGTCAGAGGTTACCTCGGCTGATACCTGCGTGGTAGCCTGAGCAAATACGTTGGGGTCAGAGGCAGCATTGACATCAAAGAACACATGCGACATTGGTGGAACCTGGACTGTTTGAGGATTGACTGCGCCATTGCTATATTCAAGGTTGATGGTAGCATTGGCAGTCACAGTCGAATCGAAGTTTGCCAGCACCAGGTATTCATGGAAATTGAAGCCGGTATAGCCCTCGGCAAAGAGCCAATCTTTACCTGGAGCTTGTGCGCCAACCACCGTTGCGGCTCCTGTCACTGGACCGCTGATATTTGAGCGCGAGGTTGTAAAGTACATTGGACGTTCGACGACCACAGGTTGATCCGAGTGAACAGAAAAGGCGCAGTGAGTGTTGATATTGATGCCAGTCTTCTGGGGGTATGTTGTACCGCGTTGCCCTGGCGGCACAACGATGGTATCGGTCGCAAGTTTTGCACCACCGCCATAATACGTTACAGTAACGTTAGCTGCTGTCCCTCCTGGCGGATTGAGGATCGTGACAAAACTGGAGTAGTTGCGCTGAGATTCGATGTCTGCAAAGTAGAAATCCGTCCCTAACTTTGTTGCGCCCAGTTCATCAGTCCCACTATTGATGCCATGCCAGTTGAAATAGATAGGGCGTTCTGCGACAATGCCCACTCTATTAGTAGAAGTCACGATCATCGAGAGGGAATGTCCCACACCAGTAAAGGGAATATGCACGTCAGCGTTGACACTGACGGTATAGCGGCTCTGCGGCGGTACACTATGCATGATAGCCGGCCCGGTACCCGTTTCGAAGAGGTACTGAACTTTGACTTGCGCGGCTTGAACCGGGTCGGGATTTTCCAGCGTGAGGTATTCCTCGAAATTATTACCTGAGCCATCTCCTCCAACGCGCCCCTCTGCAAAATACCAGGTAGTGCTGGTGGGAGCGGTTTGATGAGGAACTGCCTGACCGAGCGTCACCAGATTTTGCGAGAGATTATAGGCATCATAGGTACCCAGGCCAGTGGCAAGATCATAGGCACTACCATCAGGATAGGTTCCGCTGCTACCCACATAATCGTTGTTATTTACATACCCCGAGACAGGCACAATATCATGAAAGGCAGCATTATAGGAAGTTCCTGTTTCCCCATGAGCTATATCGTAGAGGCTGGGATTGAGAAAGCCAACCATGAAAGCATTTGCCTTGAGTGATGCTTGATTGGCCAACGCTGTCATTGCTGCCCATGCCGGAGCGGCTGCAGATGTGCCACCAAATATCATCCAGCCTTGATTTGCGCATCCTCCAACCTTGCAAAAAACATCGTAACCTGTTTGTGGATCAGCATTCAAAGAGACATCTGGCACTTCGCGAAACCCAGTAGAGTAGGCATTGGCGACGCCTGGGGCCTGCTGCCAGTAAGGCATATGCCAGACCAGGCTAATACCACCGCCGCTGGCTCCATTGCGGATATTGCGGTCGTTCCAGACCTGTTCGAATTGATATGTGTTATCGAAGTTGACATGTAGAGTGGTGCCTCCTACGCCTGTGACATAGGGCTGCGATGCTGGGTCATCGACTGCCGGTGTTGTATTTGCGCTTGTTTGCGGATTGTAACATCCATTCGCTCCTAAATCACCGCTTGCAGCCAGAATAGTCTGCCCTTGTGCTGCTGCTGCCTGGAAAAAGATATTCTCTTGCTGGATCTCGTTTGCCATACCAGAACCCTGCTCGCAGAAGACCCAACTTGTGCTCACAACAGGTGTAACGTCGCTGACGATCCGCGCCCAGGCATCATTATAGGCTGCTAGTGAAGTGTCCGCAGCCTCGTACACCCGAAGAGAGGCTAGATGGGGAGCCAGGCCAAGAATCATCTCCATATCAAGTTCGACTTCAGTGGCATTCACACCCGCCGCACCATTGTAGCCATCAATAGGAATTGTCTTAATAGCAGTTTTATTGCCACCAAAACAAGCAGTATACGAGGCAATGTCGCTAGATGAAAAGCCATCTAGTTCGAGCAACCCTACTGTTTGTCCTTCTCCCATGAAGCCTGCATTGTAAAGTTTGGTAAAATCATAGGCTGTAGCAACCTGAGAAGGAGTGTAGGAGGTAGGAATCATAGAAGAGCCTGGTTTAGGACAAACCAGGGAAGCAGAGGTCGAGGTAGGAGAAGCAGAAGAAGAGGTTCCAAGATGTACGGTCGCGTTTCCATGAGCCAGGGGATTGCGATGATATTGTACGGTGTTATCGAGTCCACTAACCGCAGCTACCAGGGGTGCGAGCTGAACAGGCAGTGAAGGAGGATTAGCATTGGCAAAAAATAACTGGCCTGCTGGTGAACGATAATTATTGATCTCCACCTGAAAAGCATGTTTCGCCTGGGCAACGGTGCCAACAGCATCAATAATGAGATGATTAGGGTAAGTAGCGGTTATTTTGAATCCCTGCGAACGTAGAAAGGCGCTAATGGCTGCCTCACTTTGAGGCAATGGACCGTAGAGGGCAGCAAATGAAGTGGGGTTCAGATAATGACGATACAATGGGGAATGTGGATCAGTTATCTCGCGAAGATAAGTGGCCAGGTTGGCTGTATTCCGCAGATTGAGACCAATTGCCAGTGAGATAGTTTGATTCACCTGAGTGTTAGCTAAGAGTTGGCTTTTGCTTGCATATGCCGACACACTGTCTGAAAGCGTTACACGTGGATTTGCAGGTTGTGCATGTGTGAAAGGGGATATAAAGAGCAGAAGCAGCGCGGTTATAAGCATGACGCTGATCAGTGGAACTACAATTTTTGGGTGTATTGATCTAACTCGCATACAAAGCCTCTCTAAACTTATCAACATCCGTAGGGGCTCGGGTTTATACCTATTTGGCGACCGCGAGGGTCATCCCTACATTAATCGAACGTCAGTTGCAGCGTTTTCCGTGGATGTTGGGTTTTAGGGATATTTTTGTGGGCATTTGTAGCAATTTGAAGGAAAATGCCAGAATTTCATAGGATGGTAGCTAGCAATTCAAGGACGGATGTAAGGGTCGTCCTGAGTATACAGCGCCTTCGCAGGCTCATTCGGTGAAGGTGGGGTTGGAGAAAATATTTGTATTTAGAGGTTTTAGTACTTTTTGGTGAAGGCAAGGTGAGGTATACCAATTGATATTCATAAATATCAAAAAATGACTGCAAAGTGATATATGATATTCACCTTAAGGTAACGTCTATATCTACAAGAGACAATAAAATGAGACGTTATAAATAGGGATTTAACGCTATGAAATACCTGAAAGCCATTATTGGTCTGGGGCTTATTCCCCTGGGAGTCCTGGTCGGGAGCTTCATCAGTTTAGGAGGGGGCAGCGCAGTAATACTCGGTGGCATTCTTGGTGTTATTCTGTGTTGTATGCTCTTCTGGTCGTCCTGGCTACATTGGCCGGGCTCTGCCAGTCTGGACGAGCTGTACATGGACAACAGAGACAAGAAGAAACAGGCGATAGATAATACGGTCAGGAGTATGCGAGAAGCTCAAATCGAAGACGATTTACGTATACGAGGGCAAGGCCCCTATTTCTAGTTCTATGAGCATTGGTTCTTTAATCCTTCGAGACATCTTCGTAGAGCCGGAAGCCGACACAATTGTATCAAATGATCGCAAGAACAGCCTCGCAAAGCCGTTCTCGCCTCAATCACTACTTAGTATGGGTGTTCCAAGACTACCTACCTGGAGAAGCACAATGAAAAGAATAGCTTTGATTATATGTTTTATTCTCCTCTCAATAGTGAGTGCGTATGTAAGCTATATGGTTGGAGGTCTACTCGGAATTTTTGCCTGGTTCTGTGCCATTGCATTTATAGCCATAGAAATTGTTTATCACTTTGGTTCGAAAGGATCGCTCCTTCGCGGCTTCAAGTCAAACACTTCCAGTGAAGTACCTGATGCCAGAATCGAGCAAACAACACAATCAGCCCGTGGTTGGTATGACCTTGATTATAGAGGACGGGGAAGAAACTAGCTGAGATAGCGTTAATCTATGTGCTCAGTTTCCTTCCTCACAACGAACCTAAAAACCCTCGTACCGCTTGTAGAAATGCATCTGGCTGCTCCAGGTTGGACAAATGACCCGCATTTGTAATGACGACGAACTGCGCGCCTGGGATTTTCGCTGCATACTCCTGTGCAACACTCGGAGGAGTCAAAACATCCTGCTCACCAACGATGACGAGTGTTGGGCAAGAAATACTTGCAAGCAGATCTGTAGAATCGCCTCGCTGCGCCATACCTCGCGAAGCGGCTGCAATACCTTGAGCCGTTGCGGTTTCGATCATTTGACGCACACGCATTTCTACCTCGGGATGATGCTGGCGTGTATATTCCGAGAGTACAAGTGGCACCTGGAGATCAGCGATTTCTCCTGTTCCTTGTGTCTCGGCGATACGTGCGACGTTTTCGCGGTTGGCTTGCGCTTCTGGAGTATCTGCACCTGGCCGAGTATCGGCCAGGATTAATCCGGATACTCGCTGAGAATATTTACGCAAGAACGCGAAGGCTGCATAGCCGCCCATTGAGAGGCCACATAGAACAGCTTGCTGAATTCCCAGCGAGTCCATCAGTCCGGCCAGGTCATCAGCAAATAGTTCCATAGTAGATATCGGGTTGGTGATTTCGCTTTCACCAAAGCCATGCCAGTCGAGCGCTACGAGGCGGTAGCGTTCGTCGCTCAGGAGTGTTATAAGTTCGCTCTGCCACATAGATCTATTTAGTGGGAAGGCGTGTAGAAATATGACTGGGAGGCCTATGCCATGGTCGTCATAGGCAAGGTTGGTGTTGTTGACTGGTATTTTCATACATGACCTCAAACAATTGGTTTTTGGCTCGCCGCCTGCGGCGGCGAGGGATTTAAAAGATGCAGGGGACTTCGTCCCCTGCACCCCTGAACCTTCATTGTCACTCTGTACTATTTACGGCTCCGTCGGCTTGTTCATGGGCGTGGTATGAACTGCGCACGAAGGGGCCGGATTCGACGTGGCGGAAACCCATCTTTTTGCCTTCGGCTTTAAGGGCGGCAAATTCTTCAAGCGGAATGTAGCGCTGGATTGGTAGGTGCTGGAATGATGGACGCAGGTATTGCCCGATGGTGAGAATATCGACGTCGTGATCGCGCATGTCGTGCATAACTTCGATCACTTCATCCCATGTTTCTCCAAGGCCTAACATGAAGCCGGACTTGGTGGGTGCAGCAGGATTCATTTCCTTAGCCCATTTCAGCACCTGGAGAGAGCGCTTGTATATTGCTTGTGGACGCACACGCCGGTAAAGCCTGGGTATCGTTTCGACGTTGTGGTTGAAAACATCGGGCTTCGCATCGATTACGACTTGCAGCGCTTCGTAGACTCCTTTGAAGTCAGGGGTCAGTACTTCGACTTTGCATTCGGGGTTCAAACGGCGAATCCAGCGAATGGTTGCGGCAAATATGGCGGCGCCTCCATCTTTTAATTCGTCGCGATTGACGGAGGTGACGACGGCATGGCGCAAGCCCATATTCTGCACTGCCTCCGCGACACGTTTTGGTTCCTCCCAGTCAAGTCCTATCGGGCGACCTGTTTCTACGGCACAAAAGCCGCAACTGCGTGTGCAGACGCGCCCCAGGATCATGAATGTGGCTGTTTTATATCCCCAGCATTCGCCTATATTTGGGCAACGCGCCTCTTCGCAGACTGTGTGGAGTCCCTTATTGCGCATCAGTTGCTTGAGGTTGTTGTAGTTTTCTCCTTTGGGTGGTCGCACTCTGAGCCATTCAGGTCGACGTTCTGGAATCATGGTTGCCATGTAGTTTTTCCTTCTAGTATACGTCGATCTCGCGTCCGTAGCTTTGCAATTTAGTGCGTACGGATTGCAAAAAGCCACCGGCTCCGGCACCGTCCAGGATGCGATGGTCGAATGAAAGGCAAAGGTACATCATGTAGCGTACGGCGATTGCATCATCTTCGATTACTACTGGTCGTTTGACAACGGCATCCATACTAAGAATACCGGCATGCGGTTGATTGATAATTGGCACTGATAGTATTGTACCAAATGTGCCAGGGTTATTCACTACGAAGGTGCTGCCTTGCAAATCTTGTATGGTCAGCTTATTGGCGCGGGTACGTTGGGCGATGGTGGATATTTGTTTCGCCAGGCCAGCAAGCGTGTATTGATCAGCATCATAGAGTGTTGGGACAACAAGACCTGCATCAGTAGCAACAGCCATACCAAGATTGATGTGCTTTTTCAAAATGATCTTGTTGTCTTCGGTCCAACTTGAATTCATAAATGGGAATTTGCGTATGCCTTCACATACGGCCTTCATGACGAATGGTACATAGCTAATACTGTAGCCTTCGCGTTTCTTGAAGTCTTCTTTGTTCTTCTCCAGCCATTTGGCTATGTTGGTCATATCGACTTCCACAACGGTGGTGGCGTGTGGTGAAGTACGCTTACTGCGTACCATGTGCTCTGCTATCGCCAGGCGCATGCGACTGGGTGTGATCACCTCAATCCCATCATCTTCAGCCGTTGTGGAAGCGGGGGACGGGGGCGCAATAAATTGAGCCCCTACAGATGCAGGCGCAGGCGAGATGTAGGTAGGTTCGAGAGAGGGAGAAGAGGGCGCATTGAATTGGGCCCCTACAGGCGCAGGTGCTTCCTGTCGCTGTGCTACATAGGCAAGAATATCTTCTTTACGCACACGTCCACCGATACCTGTGCCAGCGATTGCATTCAAATCGATATCATGCTCACGTGCCAATCGGCGTGCGAGTGGTGAAATACGCTGACGTTCTTCCACATGAGCACTTGTGGCTCGAGTGGATGCCTTTGAGCTGTTACCATCGCTAATGCCGCTGTTTTCCATGACCATTACGTTAGCGCGATCAGGATTTTCAATAGGGGCTGCATCAGGGCCAGGCGCAGGCTCGTTTGGTGGAGAAGTCGAAACATCAGCATTTTCTTCTATAAGCGCAATATCCACGCCCACTGGTACTGTCTCATCTACTTTGACGAGGATTTTTGTGAGGCGGCCAGCTACGGGAGATGGAAGTTCGGCATTTATTTTGTCGGTTATGATTTCGGCCAGGGATTCGTCTCGCTCTACCCAGTCGCCTTCATTTTTCAGCCAGTTTCCTATCGTTCCTTCTGCTACGGATTCGCCTAATCGTGGCATTTTAATTGGTGTTGGCATGTTTGACTCCTTTGTCAATCACAAGTTTGTTGAAGCAGATTTGTAACACTTGTATCACTTGTATCGCTGGATCTCCAATTAAACTGATTTCCTTTAATATGCTGCAAGCTTGCGTGCCGCAGTCAGAATTTTTTCCACGCTGGGCAAATATGCTGCCTCTAATGGTGGAGCGTAGGGGAATGGTGCGTCGGGCGCGGCTACACGGGTGATCGGGCCATCGAGATACTCGAATAAATCTTCGGCAAGAATGGCGGAAAGTTCGGCACCAATGCCCCCGGTGAGTGTGTCCTCGTGAACAATCAATACCTTGTTTGTGTGCTTCACCGATTCAAGGATGGTTTCGCGGTCGAGCGGTGAGAGGCTGCGTAGGTCGATGACCTCGACTAGCAAGTCATCCTCTTGCTCAAGCGTCTGCGCAGCTTTTAAGCATTGGTGTACCATTGCTCCGTAAGTCAGGATGGTCATATCCTCGCCCTCACGGCGCACAATTGCCTTGCCGATAGGCACAACATAGTCTTCAGTTGGAAGCTCCTCGCGTAACTCCGGCAAACGGTAGAGCAATTTATGTTCCAGGTAGAGTACAGGGTTGTTATCGCGGATGGCAGTTTTGAGCAATCCTTTAGCATCGTAAGTTGTCGAGGGAACGACGACTTTGATACCGGGTGCGTGGAAGAACCAGGCTTCCGGGCTGGCGGAATGGAATGGTCCACCCTTGACGCCTCCACCCGAGGGACCACGAATGACCATCGGAACAGGCATGCCGGAGCGCCAGTACATCTTATTTGCCATGTTGATAATCTGATCGAAGCCACAGGTGATGAAGTCGATGAATTGCATTTCGGCGATTGGCCGCATGCCCATTAATGCCGCACCCACGGCAGAGCCGATGATAGCTGCTTCAGCCATTGGTGTATCGATAACACGCTCTGAACCGAACTCTTCGAGCAGCCCCAAGCTGACTTTGAATGCACCGCCATATGTGCCAACATCTTCACCCAGCAGGAACACTGCCTCGTCACGCTGCATCTCTTCGCGAATGGCCTGCCCAATGGCTTCTAAATAGGTCACTGCGCTCATCGTCTTCCAACCTCCTCAGTTACAACAAATTCCGGCTTTCTAGTACCGGTCACGGTATTGAAAGGCTTGCCTGTACGCTGATCCAGCGCATTGATATATCGCGGATCATCCGATCCAGGCTCACCAATAATTGCAATTGGGCCTTCAGGGGCAAATACATAATCAGCCACAGTCGCGGGATTTGGGGCTGGACTCTGCTCTGCGAAATTCACAGCATCTTCTACAACCGCTTTGACCTGCTCTTCGATTTCAGCCTTTATAGCTGGTGTCAAAATCTGTTCTCCTGTGAGATACTCTTCAAAGCGTGGTATGGGGTCCTTCGCCAACCATTCTTCGCGTAGTTCTGGTGGGACATAATCAGCTTTATCAGCTTCTGAGTGGCCACGCACGCGGAATGTTTTGCACTCGATCAGCGCAGGGCCTTTGCCGCCGCGTACATGCTCTACTGCTCGCTCAACCGTCTCGACAACTTTCAACACATCGTTGCCATCAATGCTTTCTCCCAGTATTCCATAAGCGACAGCACGATCAGAAAGGTTTGCAATAGCAAACTCTTGATATGTTGGGGTTGAATAGGCATAGCCATTATTTTCGATGATGAAGACTAAGGGCAACTTTTGTACCGAGGCAAAATTAAGTGCCTCGTGGAATGGTCCTGTGCTGGTTGCGCCATCGCCCATACTTGCCATAACGATGGTCGAACGCTTGCGCATTTTCATTGTAAGCGCCACGCCACACGCCACGGGCAGCGATTCGCCTAGCATGCTGATCATAGGTACGATGCCATGGTGCATATCACCGATATGTATCTGGCCATCACGTCCGAGGGCAGGGGAATTACCACGAGCCAGCCATTGAGTCATTATGGCGCGTGGTGAGCCTCCACGTGTTAGTTGCATGCCAAGATCGCGGTGTTGCGGCACGATGAAGTCACCTTCACCTAATGTCCATGAAGCTCCAACCGTTGTGGCCTCGTGGCCCTGCGCAGTGTAGACTCCTCCTACGACTCTACCCTGTAAAAAGAGCATGCGAGTGCGATCTTCCATAGCCCGGGTGAGTCGCATTACATAGTAGATCTGCAGGAGGTCAGCCTGCTCCAGTCGCATACGCATCACCTTTTTTCGGCGTAGAGACCCCGACCTTCAGGTCTGGGGAGTAAGCGCCGCCTTTCTTGCTCTCAACGGAAAGTATAGTCATAGCCGTCAAGACGTTGCACCACTCGACAATATCTGGCGTTGATCCCATCCGTCTTCCCGACTCGAAACGAGCCGGAGGCGCGTACTGCAACCCGCCCCACATGAACCCCTCCCGTTTTCAAGCGCCCCGGGACATCTGCTCGAACCAAATCACCCGTCGAGCAGCCGCGTATCCGCTTCTCTCTCGTGAAGAAACCTCGTGGAAAACCCGATGCATCCACGTTGGTGCGCTGATACCTCCCACGTCCTTGCGCGTTAATGACAAGTGTACGCAGGACAGGCACACAAACATCTGCTAGCTCACCAACACACAGCGCATCGAAGCAGTGCGCTTTCTTCATTCCGAGGCGGTCCCGATTCCACCGTGTTCGTCCACCGCTCCAGGCTCCAACTGGCACGCCAAGCGTCTTGAGCGCCTCGACGAGCGCGTACCTGGTCGTATTAACTGCTGCGGCGTCTTTGAACTCTGAGCGGGCCTGTTGCTCAACCTCCGGGTACCCCCACTCCGTAGCCGTTCTGTTTCCCTTGGCCAGATTGCAGGTATGACAACTCAGCACCAGATTGCTGACTCTGTTTGACCCGCCTCGGCTGCGAGGGATCTGGTGATCGATCTCAAAGGGGACCTTGGTGCTATGGCAATAGGCGCACTGACGGCCAAACTTCTCCAAGAGATACGACCGGACCTCCCAACCGAACAACTCGCCGCGCTGGTACTCAACTCCGGCCAGTTCGGGATGCTGCAGCAGTGCGAGATCAAATTTGACGCGCTCCACCTCGATGCGGCTGACGGGAACCCAACGCTGATAGCGTCTGGCCAAGGTGAGCACATTGCCAATGCGCGATTGCAGGGATGGGGGAAGCCAACCCGGGGCACGTCGACGATTCCGCCACCTAGGAGCCCGGTAGCGCAGGTTGGCGGAACGCCTTCGGCGACGGTAGTCCGCCCGTTTGCGCAGGTGCTCCCGCACCTCATCCCCGCGATGGATCAGTTCCGCCAGGTGCAGGGCGTGATGCACCTCGCCTGTGGCTGTCGCTTCCACGCGAGCCAGGGCCATCCCGGTCGTTTTAGAGCCGGGGTCGACTTTGAGCACGACAGGCTGCACAGCACGCTCCTGCCGGGCTCGATCTTTCAATCTGATGGTAAACGGGACCATGCGGTGCACGACGGCGTGGTGTTTGCTGAGTAGCAGACGCGCTCGTTTCTCCGAGCAGGGCATTAATGGACTCTTTTGTGTGTCGAGCACAAAGACCGACATGATCGATACCTTTCGTTTCTACCTCCAAAGGAGGTCCCCTTACGGGGCTGGTGACGGTTCTGGACGGGCCGATCCAGAACGCTCCCCTCGCCGAGGTTAGGCTTCGCTTGTTCGGCTCAGCACACCGCCCAATACCCCGAACGGGCTTTTAATGCTGAACGACAGAGCCAGAAGCTGAGGAAGCACTTCTGGGTGTCCTGACGAACCCAACGCTCCTGCCTTCAAGGCCATGCCCATTGGCTCCGGTAGATCGGCTGGTCAACGACAGGCATGGAGCGAACTCCATGCCCAGACGCTTCACATCTGGGGTCGGTGACTTCCTTTGCTGAAATAAAGAGCTGTCACTCATTCATGCTAACACGCGCAAAGAAGGGGTGTCAAGTTGATACAGACAGACATCCACTCATAACTCTATTCGCGGGCCTGCGGCCCGCTTTTGAAGAAGATGTTGGGGCAGTGCCCCAAACCCCAGGTTAAGGGCTGCCGCCCTTCACAATCCCGCTTCAGTTGATACTCCCAGTTATGAGTGGATGTCAGGATACAGAGGCAAACCTTTTATAAGCCAGCACTGCGTGCCACCAGCCACATGCACTGGTATGGTTCCAGCCGTAACGGCCGCTCAGAGGTGAGTATGTGGCTGGTGATCATGTCGGTGAAGCTGAAGCCCGGCCCGTACACCCGCAACCGGTCGGCATCCATCTCCTGCGGATGTTCAGAGAAATTTGCTATTACGAACAGTCGCTGGCCACCACCGTGACGGATATAGCCGAAGAGATGCCCATTGCCAGTCTCGACGAATTCCGTTTCATTACCGTAGATCGCAGGTTGCTGCTTGCGCAGCGCGATCAGTCGCACCAACTCGGTGAAGATGTGGCCGTGCGGCGAGCTGGGGTCATTCTCTACCCTCTTCCTCCAGGCCCAATCAGCCTTCGGACGGTGGACCCAACGACTGTCGTCAGCCTTGTACAGGTCAGAGGCAAACGAGTACTCGTTCAAGGTGCCGAACTCGTCACCCAGATAGATGAGCGGGATACCGCCTATGCTCAGAATGATGCTGTGTAGCATCAGGATGCGCCGCACGGCCAGTTCAATCTGTTGCTCGTCGGCGACCTGAATCGCCTGCTCCAACCCGGCCAGTGAGGCCAGCGTACCTGAGACGCGGGCGTCGCCGGTAGCCGGATTCTCCTGGAATGACACACCTCGTGCAAAAGAGCCAGCGAAGCGTCCAATGTAGAACTGGTTCAGGAACGACCGATGGCCGACCGGATCGATCCACTCCCAACGAGCGTCGTTGTCATCAAAGGTCCAGCCGATGTCATCGTGCGAGCGCAGGTAGTTCACCCAGGCTGTGCCCTGTGGTAACTGGAAACGGCTGCGCATTGAGTGATCAAGTAGCTTGACTTCGCGGGTCGCCAGCGACTCCCAGAGCAACGCCATCAGCAGCGGGTTGTAGCTTATCTGGCACTCTCGCGTGCTGATATAGCTCAGCACGTCGTCGGGGTGAACGATAGCCTCGGACTTGAACAGCATCCCAGGGGCGGCGATGCGCGTGATGGAGTTAAAAGCCTGGATGATCTGGTGCGCTTCTGGTTGGTTCTCGCAGTTGGTGCCCAGGCGCTTCCAGATGAACGCGACTGCATCGAGCCTCAGAATCTCTACGCCGCTGTTGGCGATGAACAGCATCTCCTGAGTCATAGCGCGGAAGACCGCGGGGTTGGCGTAGTTCAGATCCCATTGGAAGCTGTTGAAGGTCGTCCAGACCCACTTGCTGATATCCTCACGCCAGGTAAAGCTCCCGTGGCGCACTGTGGGAAAGATCTCACGCAACGCGTGCTCGTAGGCGTCGGGCATTGCCCGGTCGGGGAAGAGGAAGTAGAAACGCTCGTACTCGTGATCGCCAGCCTTGGCGCAGCGCGCCCACTCATGCTCGTCCGAGGTGTGGTTGAATACGAAGTCGAGCACCAGGCTGATGCCATGCTCCTGGAACTCGTGGGCCAGTTCGGCTAACTCTTCGATCGTGCCCAGCCTGGGATTGACGCGACGGTAGCTGCTTACGGCGTAGCCGCCGTCGCTATTACTTTCAGGCGATTCAAACAATGGCATCAAGTGCAGGTAGGTAATTCCGAGTTTTTTGAAGTAGAGCAACCGGTCGCGCAAGCCATGCAGTGTCCCAGCAAACAGGTCGACGTAACACACGCCGCCGACCATCAGTTGCGACTGAAACCATGTGGGAGCGGCTTCACGCCGCGCATCCAACTGCTTGAGCCAGGTTGGCCGTGCGAGCCAACTGTGCGCCATCGCACCCAGGATCTCCTCGAGGTGGTAGAAGAAGTCGTATTGTCCGCCATAAAGGCCGATCAGCAAAACGAATAGCCGTTCCCACTCGTGTCGCAGTCGCCTCTCGAACACGCACCAGTCAGTGGGTGCAGCATTGGCATCGTCCCGAAAGGTGATCTCCAGACGAGGCCACAGTCGCTCAAGTGACAAGGCCGCTTGCTGCTGAACCTGCTTTACATCAGTCATAAAATCTCCCTCTATATCAGTGCCATTCTCACAGATCATAAATTGGCGAGAGAAACAGTAACTGTTCCCATGCAATTATCTCCCTACCTGAGATGCCATCCAGACGATTATCCACCAGGGATGTCACTCTCTCAAACTATGTTATTGCACCTGTAACGAGTAGCTTCATGTCACTACCTCCGCACCCACTGTCGGCTGGAACGAAAAGAATTCTGGTCGTGTGAAGCCACGCGCTTCGAAGTAGTGCCGAACATTCAGAACGAGCACTCCTGCATCTTCACTTCTAATCAGCGCAAGAGCACATCCACCAAAGCCTGCCCCTGTGAGTCTCGCCCCAAGCGCAGATGACTGGAGAGCTATCTCGACAAAAGCATCCAACTCTGGCGTCGAGACTTCGTAGTCATCGCGCAGAGACCAATGCGAGGCATACATCAGCCGCCCAAAAGCACCAAAGTCCTGTCTCTGCAGGGCTTGAACAGCTTCTAGCACCCGCGCATTCTCAGTAATGACATGGCGGGCTCGTTTGCGTTCCTCGCCCAAGAGCTTGTCAAGATCCTTGAGGTGAGCATCGCGCAGTTCCCTGACACCCAGCGTATGGGCCGCTCGCTCACACGCTTCTCGACGCGCGTTATAACCTGTTGCGCCCAATTCCCGGGAAACATGTGTGTCGCAGACGAGCAGTGTGAGGTCTGCTCCGGCCAGATTTAAAGGAATCGGTTTCGCTCCTAATGAGCGACAGTCTATCAACAGCGCTGTTCCTGCCTGACAGAGAAGCGAGGCATACTGATCCATGATGCCGCTGTTGACTCCCACGAACGCATTCTCCGCATGCTGGCAGAGCAAAGCGAGCTCCTTCTTCTCCATCTCAAGATGGAAGAGCGCATCAAGTACGATTGCGGTAGCGGCTTCGATCGCAGCAGAAGATGAAAGTCCACTCCC
>Ga0137372_10000747_pt1 | contig 31260 bp, 25 predicted proteins | sample SagtaG_6_FD_104911 | JGI IMG/M metagenome (GOLD analysis project Ga0137372, IMG submission 104911) | Vadose zone soil microbial communities from Sagehorn Ranch, Mendocino, California, USA - Sage1_R_60_16 metaG | ecosystem: Environmental > Terrestrial > Soil > Vadose zone | place: USA...
AGCCAGGGCGGAGCGCAAGGTAGCCGTGATCCATTTCTCAGAGTTGTACGCGGGAATAAGGATGGATGTCAGAGGTCCGGTTTTCACGTTGTCGGGGTTCATTCGCCCTCCCAGACCGGAGCCAGTGACAGTCCGGCGACCTTTCCCGCACCCAATATTTCTCGCAACTGGTGCGCCATCGGGTAGACAGGTGCAAAGCCACGGTGCAGCCGCACGGCCAAATAGAACACTGCCAACATCAGAGAAAAACTACCTCTCCGTCCCCCTCGGTGTAGCGGCACGAAGCATCCTTACTATCGAAAGGCTTCAAACTCGCTCATTCCTTCGGATTCCCGCAGGCAATAAGTAATCGGCATCCGACTCCTCCAAAGTCAAGTCATCGGTCCGACCGGCCGTTGCCACGGACGGAACTCTGGCAACACGACGAGTGAAGGTCTTGGGAACCTTCATTATCACCATAAGGAACAGGATCCAGATGGGATCCAACATCCTGAAGCCTGCCTCGGTGAAGTTGTAGACAATGCCCACAACAAAATACGCCAACTTGAGCCTGCCAAAGTGGGGATCCCCGCGCAAGGTCGCAAGGGTATTGCGGTATCCAGTCACCAGCAGCACGGTGAGCAGGCAAATCCCAATCCACCCCAAGTTCAAAAAGACTTCGATATAACCGTTGTGCGCCTCATTGGGATGCCACCAGTAGATGTCCCAAATCTTGTCGCGACGCCAGCCGGGAAGCCAGAAACTCTCGAAACCGGTTCCCACCAGGGGGTGGCCGGTCATGCCGAGAACCAAATGCCAGATTTCCGTGCGGCCGGTGAGGGTTACGTCTTTGCCCATGGCCTGGAGGGAAGAACCTCCAGCGCCTAGGAACAAGGTCGCGAAGGAAGCCAACACGACCCCGGCCACAAGCAGGTGCACGGACGAGGGCCTTCTGGCAGAGGGAAGAAGGCTGGTGGCAACCAATACGCCCCCAGCCAACAGAAAACAACCCAAGCCCGTCATCGAGTGGGCCATGGAGAACAGCCACATCACCATTGCCAGGATCACGCCGTGAACGGCCAAGTGGCGACTGCGGTGCGGGTCTTTCCGATCGCGATAGGCAGCGAGAAGACGCCATAAGGATCCCAGCCCGCAGAGCAGACAGACGACGCCGAGAATGTTCTTGGTGGTCGTGACGCCCGTGTAAACCGCCACACCGTAGTGTTTAAATCCCTTCCCGATGTTGGAGTAGTATTTGATCAACAGGACGGAGAGAGGAATGAGGAGAAAGCTGACGCGGGAGAGCAACCGCTTGACCGCGGCAAGCAGGTCGACCTCGGTAACAACGATCGCGACCATCACCAAATCGCCCAGAGACTTGATCCAGCGTTTGAACGAGACGTCGGGGTAGTCCGACCAGAGAACACTCAGAAGACAGTAGGAAAAGTAAGCCAGGATCGGTGCATTTGCTGCCAACAGACGGCCGACCTTTTTGCCTCTGCGAACCAGCACAACCACACCAATCAGGAGCAGCAAAATGTACACCGCCCGGTCGATCGGACTCCCCTCGAGAGAAGGATCTCCCATCATTTCGGAACTCTCCATCCCAAGGGAAAACATCCAGACCGACAGCTCGCGTGAGCCGAAAATCCACAGCCAGATTACCGGCAGCCAAAGGGCCTTCGAGGTTTGCGCGCTGCGGTCGCGATCAAGGACAAAAAGCCCTGCGATGCCGAGGATGAAGACGGCCAGGGCAACCGAAGGAGGCATTTAGCGCTCCCTCCCACCGATTCTCAATCGGGCGTGTTCCTTCATTGCGAATCGAGAAAAAGACGATGGAGCAGTTCCAGGGTCAGCACCTTGTGGATGCTGGTGGTGTAATTGCGGTCCCCTTTGAGGTGACCCTGTACCACAGCTTCGAGCATAGGCCGATTAATGTACGGACGAGATAGAGTTCGGCGATCGAGCAGTATCTGGCGAACGTACTCAGCAAGGGCATCCCGGTACCAGACCCGGAAATGATAGAACTTGTGCCGCCCAAGAAAGAGGCGTTCGAGGTGGATCTGCGAGAAAAGATGATCGACCCGGGCCACCCACTGCGGCATGCCATAGTCGTAGGCGTATTCGGCCTTGAAGGTGAACTTGAGGAGAAGGCGATTGGCGGCAGCCGCCACGTTGTCCGATCGACCCCCGAATCCAAGGTCGGTGCGGATCTGCCCCAGAGCAGGGCTGCTGTCGCGGATCAACCGCGCACGCAGGTCATTGTTGGTCGAAGCCGCCGCAGGCGCGCGGAAAACTGTGCGCACGAAGTCATTGTCCAGGAAGGGGGTACGCATAGTGACTTGGGTCTGTTCCAGCGCCAGACTTCCAGACTGGGTCCAAGGGGCCTGCCGGAAAACCGCGAAAGAAAGCGGATGTTCGCGGAGCAGGTCGTTGTAGGTGGTCCGCGCTTGTCTGACGTGGGACAAAAGTTCAGGACGGAAGAGGTCCGGTGCAGGCTCGACCGGCTTGAAAGTCCGGAGGTGGCGGGTAACTTCATCGCCATACAATCCCGTCAGCCTGACCGGAGCGATTTTGCGGGCTCTCTCGTTGGCGTAGAGATCGGGTGCCCGGCTCACGTCGACGCTGCCGTCGGAGAGGTAGACGGTTCGCTCCGCGTAGTGGGCGAAATGTGAGAGAAAATCGTCTCCGACCGTGATCACGTCATGGGACTGTCCGCAAAGACTGGCTACGCGTCGAGCTAAGATAACGTCCCGACACTCACGGTACATTCCTCCAAACGTGTAACAAGGAAGTGACCCAGACGGAATCTTTTGGCAAGCCATCACCGCTCGCGTATCCAGGCCGCCCGTTAGCGACATGCCCATCCGCTCCTGACCATTGCAGTAGCGGGGCAGATTGCGCGCAAACGTCTCGCGCAGTTGCTGGTAGTAGGATTCCGGCTCCAGGGGTGCCTGGTCCTCCCAGTCTCGCCGCTGGAAGTAGCTGTGTTTTCCCTCCAGCGTGCCGTTGCCGAACACCCAAGCGGAGGCGGGCGGCAGCAAGTGAATGTGCGCGAACGAAGTTCGATTTTCCAGCACGTAACCGCAAGCAACGAACTCTCCCAAGCTTCGAGGACTGGCGGTTCGAAGTTCCGCAGGACCTACCGCGAGGATCGCTTTGGCCTCGGCCGCGAAGTAGAAGGACTCTTTGGACTCGTGATAGCACAGGCGGTGCATCGCATAGCGGTCATTGAAGAGCGTCGCCGTTTTGCGGGTCCGGTCGATTACCAGTCCGTGAAATCGTCCGTTCAGTCCCGCCGGGAAAGAATGATCGTCCTCGTAGAGATGAACCAGATAGGAAGGCCCCTCAGGACTGAGCTCATGGCCGCGCTGCTTGAGCCCGGAAGCGACACCCGGCTCGGGGTATTCCTCGCCCGAAAAGACGAGAGCCACATCGCCTCGCTCGTTGCAAAGCGGCATGCCGTCGCAAAAGGAATTCTCATGTGCAATCCAGCCAACGTAGACGCCGAGCGATTCGTCAACCCAAGTTCCGGTCGTGTAGAAAGACTCGTGCCGAAGGGCTTCAACCATCCGCAGCAGCTTCGGCTCAGCCCACTGGCGCGGCATTTTCGTTATCAGACCAACGATTCCTGGCATATTAGCGGGTTCGGTTCGATCGCGCTACCGGCGCGTTGCAGAGATCAGACTTCCGCGCGTGGTCAGAGAGTATCCCTGATCGCGAAGCCTCTGGTTTACGATTTTGAGCTTGGATTCAAATTCATCGATCTCGTGGTATTCGAAAACGAGGTTGCTGACCCGGCGCAACACTTCGGCGGGCGCGTGCGACAGAATGTCATACTCGCCCCCTTCACAATCGATTTTGAGAAGATCGATCGTGGTGAGTCCGTATTCTTCGACGAGGGCAGCGAGAGTAACGCCGGGAATCGCCTTTCGTTGTAGATTGTTCGGTCCGTAAGCTGTGACACGGGCCTGTCCGCGACCGGGGGCATCGACGTTCATCATTACATCTTCCCCGTTGGTGACGGCCTTGTTGACCAGTTTGATGCGATCCTGGAATCGATTCTGAACGACGTTCTCTTGCAGCAAAACCCAGTTGTGCGGAGAAGGCTCACAAACAACGACTTTGCGCGCATTGAGATGCATGACGGCGTAAAGCGCAAAATCGCCAATGTAGCCTCCAATGTCGACGATCACCGGCCGCTCAGGAAGAGACAGTCCTTCAACGTAGCAGTGGTCGAGAAAGATTTCCGCAAGGATCGCAGCGTCCATATAGTTGCGGCGAATGGCAACCGTCAAGCCATCCTTAGTGCGTATTTCCACGACTCTTCCGTCTTCGAGCTCGAGCGCCTCTCGATACTCGTCGATATTGACAAAATAGCTTGTGGCCGCCCGCGCGATGCGGCGGCGGTGAAACTTCCTGCGCGCCATTCCATAGAAGTCACGCAAGAGGGGAGTTCCCTGAAAAAATCGCGAATCGCCGAATTCATAAGCTTAGGATCTCGTACAATGCGCACCGCCACCGATCTGGGGTGCCGGCTACAACGTTGGGTGTGGTGGGAACGCTAGGGTGGAGGAATCCCGAAACACGCTAATTACGGGCGCAGCTCATGCTTGCAGAGGGAGGTATTTTGCTCTTGAAGATTGGAGCCGGCGGGAGGGTTTGAACGCTCCATCTGCCGATCACGATTCGGCCGCTCTGGCGTTGAGCTACACCGGCTCATCGACTGCTGTTTTTGACCGTACCACTTCGCTCGGGCAGTCACAGCCGCCGAGATAACAGCAGGAGGAAGAATCCCGAGAAGGCCGCGATGGAGCTTGGTTCTCAGACAGAACGCTCCCCATCCAGTGAGGGGGACATAAAACCTCGGCACGAGCATTTCTTCAAAACCGTTGCGAGTCTTGAATTCCAAGAGAGGGTTGTCGCGCTTGTTGCCATACCTGAACATTCCGTAGGTCAGGTAAGATATGCCCTTGGTTTCGCAGAGTTCGACGGCTTTTGCGATCAAGGCATTGGCGGGCCGTTTGTCGTTGTGACTCGCCTTTGGAAGGCACTGCAGTATGGCGGCGACGTTGCCACGGTAAACGATTTTCAGCAGACCGATCAGTTCCCTGCCCACATAGGCGCCAAGCACATCGCTACGGTCCAGAAAAGATGAATAGTCCTTCTTGACCTGGTCGAAGGACTTGCCGTAGTGATCGTTCGGCCGGCCCTGCCGCAGGGGAGAGTCGTTGTTCAGTTCCACGATTCCCCGAATCAACTCGTCATCGAGTGCTTTGAGGGCGACAATTACGCCACGCTTTTGCGCTCTCCTCACGTTCTTGCGCGTTTCCTGGGGCAGATTCTCCCACCATTCCTTGAAACTGGCGACGCGAGCGACGGCAACGCTGTCCCGCTCCACAGCCCACTGGTACCGGGGAACAGTTTGCGGTATTTTCTGAGTGAAGGTGAAAATATCGGCGCGCAGGGCGGGCGAAACCTGCTGTTTCAACTTCTGCACGCAGGCTTCGGGATTTTCGAGTTCCGTTTCCAACCACGGCTCATCGTGAATCGACGCCACCTTGATCCACCTGCCCTTGACGACTATGGTCTTGTCGCCAACCGCGAGAGCGGGCATTCTTACCCACTTTCCCCTGACGCTGATCTCGATACTATCGTCGGCCACGTTCCCAAATCCTTCTAGCTGGTGACGTACGGCTCATTGATCGGGTTGACGCCCACTACGGCGAGAAGCCTGCCCACGTGATAGGACAACTTGAAAACGTAGCGCATGAACCTGCCCTGCCCCAACACGAAAGCGACTGGCAAGGCGAGCGCATAGGCCGGGGCGGCGATAACGGATTGCAGAATTCGCACCGGCGGCAAGCCGTGATTGCGCAACGAAAAAACCCCTCGGAATAACGCTCGGCGCACTAGAAAGCTGCGTTTCCAACGCGAAGGCGGGACGACTTCGTACGCCACCGCTTCGTTGCACCAGACAAAGGTGTGCCCCTTGGCTGTCATCCTCCGGAAGAAATCGAGATCTTCTCCCTGCAGGCACTCCGGCCGGAAGGGCTGCTCCTGACCCGCAAACAGATCGCTCTTCAGCAGGACATTACCGGTACGGCATTGTTGCCAGTCAAGGACTAGACCCGTCGGATGCATGGGCCGATCGTAGAATCCGCCTTCAATGACCCACCGCGGCGTTTGGGCGTCGAAATGCGGTTTGACGGGTCCAAGCACGCCATCCACTTTGCGCTCTTGCAGCGTCTTGAAGAGGTTCAAAAGCCAGCCCTTCACGGGAAACTCATCATCGTCAATGAATGCGACAAACTCCCCGGAAGCGTTCCGCACTGCCTGGTTGCGCGCCAAGGCGATACCCTGCCGCGGTTCAACACAGTAGGTGACTGGAACGCCCGAACTGGAGGCGAAACCCCCGGCCACCGATTCCGCAGATCGCAGCGCATCGTTCTCCGCAACTACGATGGAGTACGTGAATAGACCACCCGTCTCCTGATCGGCAAGATCCGCCAATAACCGTTGGAGATATTCCGGCCGCTTGTAGGTGCAAACGCAGACAGAAATGTGGGGCTGGTTTCCGGTCATGCCATTCAGGAAGGACGCTCTTGCAGGCTGCGTCCGGCAAGCGGATGGTCGGCAACTTTTTGCCGAGAGGTTAAGTATTCAACGCAATGCTTGAAGCCCGAGAACATCCCTTCGATGGACGCCTCGTTGAGAATGTCCTCGCGGGCATGCCTGGAGAATTCGGCTCTTATCGCGTCGTTGTCGAGCAGATAGAGAATGCGATCCTGCAGCGCGCCCACGTCGCCGCCCGGGACGATAAATCCGTTTCGTCCAGGCTTCAGATAGTCAATCTCGGGGGGATGATTGCATTCCTCGGTAACCACCGGCAGTCCCCAGTAGAAGGCCTGATTTAACCCCAAGCCGACGTGTCCGGGAATGGCGCATACGTCCGCCATTTTGCAGAGTTTGCTGAGGCGCAGGTTTTGCGCGTCGTGAACCTCGCCAAGATACCGCGTGTTGCGGGGATTGATTCGCGCTTTCAAGTCGTCGCTCAACCCCGAGCCCACCAGCACCAGGCCAATATCGTTGCGATCCAGGCGCTTGAAAATGTCGATCAGGTGATCCACGCGCTTCCGGCCCTTCTCCGCGCCCATCCGGCCCACGAATATCACTACCTTCTCGAATGGAATTCCGAACTCCTTCTTGATTTCCTCCTTACTCTCGGGCACGGCAGGCAGATCCTGAAAGTTGATGGTATTGTTGGCCGCAAACGCCTTGGGCCAAAAGCGAGGATTGATGAACTGCCGGCAAGTGTCGGAGTACAGGATCAGCGCATCGCTGATGCCATTGGCGTAATTGAACACCTGGTAGCGGAGTCGGCTCGCCTGGGCGTCCCTGTTGCTCCCCTTCGTCCAGAAGGCAAATGGAATTCTGCGCATCTTCAGCCAATGCATCAGGGGCCAGGTGATCCAGTCCTTCAGGAGTAGAAACAGAACCACGGCCGCGGGTTGGGCGTCGGCGATCGCCTTTCTGTAGCGCAGGAAGTCGAACGGCATTTCGCTCAACTCAAACTCGAGCGGCGTTTGATTTTGCGGTTGCAGGCTGTCCGCCATCACCGAGAACTCGAACCCAGACTCGCGAAATCTCCGGTGGAAGTAATTGTAGACCGGCACGCGATAGTGCATTACGCGGTTGGAGACGAGCAGAACCTTCCTCTCCGGAACCGCTGCGGGCAGGCCGACCACACGATTTGGAAAGGCACCCTTCATGCGCGATTGGCGCCCGACATACAATCCCCTTCGGGAGTATTGCCGCGATCCGGCCGATTCCTCTCAGGCACGGGATCGAGTTGGTCCCGTGCAACCAGGAAGTTGGTGAGAGCCAGGAACAGCTGGGACTGTGGCCAGCGCAGGAACGGCATGGTATGGCGAATTCCGCCGCGGTAGACCCTCGTCACCCAAAAGCCGGCGGGAAGCTGATGGCGCCATATCAACTGGTCGGCAAGTTTTCCAGCAAGCGCAAACGCCCGCGGAATTTTGTCCTTCAGCAACGCTCCCAGCGTAATGGCTTCGGCATAGTCGTACATTTCGAGTTGAACGATCTGGAGGCGCGGAGCCACGGCGTAGGATTTCGGATTGTCTCGCGCGTCAAACAAAGCCTTCCGATACCAGCCATAGCCGCGGCGGATCGCGTCCTCCACCTCCGGGCAATGCAGTTGCCGATTCAGCTTGCAGAGGTTCTTCAGAACAAAGCAAGTATGGAAATGGTCAATGAAAGCCTGGGAAGGGTCGTCCATCGCATACAGCCACGCGCCGTCCTCTCTCTGGCTTTGCAGGATGAATCGCAAGTTTCGCCAGGCCTTGGTCTGCAGAGCATCGTTCTCAAAGCGCCGGGCGGCGTCGAAAAGCACGAAAGCTCGATACGCGCTTGCATTAACCACCTTGCTGTGGTCGTGCGGGGTATAGCTGGAGGCCGCTGCATCGCTGGACGTCGGCGTGTCGTTCAAGTCGGCAAATACAAATTCCGTAATCGCGCGCGAAACTTGCAGGTAGCGATCTTCTCCGGTGAGGTCGAAGAGCCTCGTAAATGCCTCGTAAGCGTAGGGTGTCGCGGTGATATGAGGAGTTCCCTTGGGCATCAATCCATGGGCATGCTGCCAGTCGAATGGATACCCCCATCCGAGACCGCGGTAACCGGGCACGCTCTGAGTCAGAAGATCGTCGGCAAGGCCTCGAGCTTTATCCAAGTAGAACGCGGGAGAGGGGTGCCTTTCTTGATTTCGGCTGGCGGCATGCAAATTCAGGAATGCCAGAGCTAACTGGGCGTTGGCGGTCGCGTAGCGATTCTTGCCGACTAAGAGCTTTCGCAAGTGCGGAAGGATGATCTCCATCAAGATCAGCGGAGCGGCCATCAACATACCCAGCGGATTTTTTTTGTAGTACAGCCGCCGCGCCAGCCTGCCATACCCGGTCCCCCAGGTGTCGTAAGGGTCGTAGCTGGCGTAACCCGAAGTCTCCAACCAAGTAGAGAACCGGTCGATGGCGGACCAGAGTTCGCTGAGGGAGGGCATGGCATCACCCTCAGGCAGAGAACTTGCCCAGTTGGCCAATTCGAGTTCAGGGGCACTAGTCACAGTTTGAAGTTTAGTTGTGGCAATGAGATTCCGATCGGTTCACTTCGCCATCCGTCGCGACCTTGGGGTCGACGAGTTGTTGCACCAAACCGAGGTATCGCTCCTTCATCACCGCCCAGCGGATTGGCTTGTACTCTTCGCTCGCTTTGGCGGCGAGCCGAGGGCGCAATTGCGGATCGCGGTAGATGCGCACCATCTGCTTCGCCAGATCGGCAGGGCTATTGGGTTCAAAATAGGCCAGCGCGTCCTCGCTGAAATAATGACGGATTGTCTTTAGACGAGAGACGAGAACCATTTTCCCAGCGATGATGAATTCGGGAAGCTTGTTGGGAAAGGCGAAATCGAGAAATACATTGCGGCGGATTGGCAAGATCCCGGCATCGCACTGACTCAACCAGGCCGGGATTTCCGTGGGCGCGACCTGTCCTACCAGCCTGACCTTTGCGCTCAACCCGCGCTCCTGCGCCAGACTCGTCAGGGCATCCTTCTCCGTTCCCGCGCCCAGTATCCACAACTCCGCTCCCGGTATCTCGTCCTGCACCAGGGCTAAGGCTTCAATGGCCAGGTCGAGGCCATAGAGACGAGTCAGAGTGCCGTGGTAGATCATTACGAACTTCGCTCGGTCCCGGGGAGGCAACGCCGGCAACGCAGTCGCGGCGAACCGATCCTCGTCGACTGCGTTCATGATTATGGTCGATTTGGAATGACACAGTCCCCGGCTGACGAGAAGATCCTCGATGGGGCGGTTGATGGTGATCACCCGGTCGGCGAACTTGACGCTGATTTTTTCGAGGTAAGTCAGCAGCCGGATCGTCCACGAACGCTCGCCAATCCCATACTTCGACATGTAAAACTCAGGTGTAATTTCATGCAGGTCGAGGACCAGCTTGGCTCCCATCCAGCGCGCCAACACTGCAGCGAAGATCAGGAAATCCGGGAGCGAGTTGACGTCGATGACCGAGTACCGCCTTCGCGCCATCTGCAGCGGCACGCGAAAGAATGTCCAAAGGAAGAACGCCGAGTACTCGAAGAAATAGCGGGCCAGAGAGCCGCGCAGTTTGCCCAGCGAGAGGGTACGAACATTGACTCCATTCAGGCAGTAGTTTTTTTGGCCGCCCTCAGCGCGCAGCGCCAACACATCGACCGAGTATCCGGCGGCAACCAAGGCTTCGGCTTTGCGCCGCACGCGGGGGTCAATGTCGTAAACATTCTGAACTACCTGGCACACCGATCTCACGGGATCTATAACGGCACTCAGGTAAGCAACCGCCGCGGAGAATCGAGAGGCGAGCCGCGATTCGAGGTCTTGGGAGGATTGGCCGTTCCATGAAAGGTCCACGAAGTCCAATGCCGCTCCCTCTCTGCGTCCTCGAACGGGACCGTACACTCTGAGCCGGAATGGAGGCTGAACGTCTTGGCCGTGGTATCGAGGTTGCGCGCACACACCGTCCGGAGTTTCGACTCGTGCGAAGCGTACCTCGCGGCGCTTGCGGAACCAACTGACGGCCTGCCGCGCCGTGCCAAACCACGGGTTCAACGATTTCAGCTTCTCCAGAAGCCGGAGATAGAAGTCTCCCCAGAACCGTTCTGGCCCGTGGCTTCGGTCATGCCAGAGGAGCGTCAGTACGCCGCCAAACTGGATGGCGTTGTCGATGAGCGACTGGCATCTCGTTTGCGCTTCAGGCTCCGAAAGGTCAAGTCTCTGTGGATAGAACAGCGCCCCGTCCTGAATATGCATCGGAAGCTCAAGGAGCGTTCGGACGCCAATCGGCCGGAACACCTGGGTTGTCCCATTGCGGTAGCCGACAGTTTCGTTGTAGCCGGCCGTGGAATCGTAGTCGAATCCCGCCGCTTCCAGTACCCCGACTGTGTTTGCGTCCTGCAACAACCAGTGCATCCGGATGCCGGTGCCCGATTGGCCTGTCAGTTTTCCAACCCTCGCTAGCTCGGCGCGGCCCTTCTGAACGCTGTGCCATGCGTCCAGACCGTGCACTCCCAGTTCGCAGCTTTCTTTTCTTATACCGGCCGCCCAGTCTTTGAGATCGCCAACATCATAGGCAGTCCCCCGTCGAGATGGGTGACTGCCCGGCACATGTTCGCCGGAGCAATGCTTGAAGGGAATCAGGAAGTAGGTTGCCGGCAGGTCCTTCTCGGCCTTCGAGTACCACTCGAAGGGATCCCAAAAATCCTTCGCCCAGCCGAGATAAACAAAGGGGATGGATGCTGCCGCACACCACGTTTCCAGCAGACGCGAGACAGTAATCCTGCCTCGAAGCAGATTTCTCACCCCACCGAACGTGGAACGGTACAGAAATCCGAACATGGTGTGGTCGAATTTGTGCTTCCGGATACCGATGAAATCGATGTCATGGGTCAGGCACACCGTGAAGCTATAGCCGGCGGGGACGGGAGGGATCTCCAGCAGCGGATTCCCTTCCTCCAGAATCCATGTCCGCAACATGTTGATGTGAATGTCGAGAGTGGGCGTGCTTGCGTGCTCAATCGGTTGGGCGTTCGAGAGGAGAAGTTCAACTTCCTCGAACAAATCATAGCCGAGACGAATGACGGTTGTACCGGAAATGGCCGTCTTCACCCCCGTCATCTCTGTCCCCGCCATCACCCAGGAACATCCGTCGCCGACTGCCGTGAACGTACAGGCCTCGCCGTAGAGCGGAACCGGCAGGTCATGATCGTTCAGGCACGGCACCCGCGGGGGCCCGCCGCGGATGATTCCAAGACTAGTGTCAATGCTCTTGGCTTCGGCGCCATAGAGCACAAGTAGCCTGGCGCCGACGTGGGAAACGTCCGCACAAGTGGAAATCACGGCGGAGTAGGCGCCTCCGGGACGGTAGAACTCCCAGGGCGTCTTGAAGAGTTGAAAGAACTCTTCCACCGCATCCAACTGGCCGGGTTTAGGAATGACTCCGATCAAGGGATGGTTGTTCGACGACTAAGCGCGGCTGAGTTCCGCCGACACAGACGCTGCTTGGTCCGCGAACTCTGCAATCGACTCCACGACGCAGCGAGCCTGCGCATCGTTGAGTTCGGGATAGACCGGGATGGCCAGCGATTCCCTGGCAGCCCGTTCGCTCTCCGGAAAGGCTCCCGCTGGGATGCCAAGGTAGGCGAAGCAGTCTTGCAAGTGCATCGGAACCGGATAGTACACTTCGCTGCCGATGCCCTTCTTCTGAAGGAATATCTGCAATTGATCGCGCGACGAACTCCGAATCACGTATTGGTTGAATATGTGACGATCCGTGCTGACGACTGGCAGACCGATCGGCAGGGTTGCCTCGCGGAACAGCTGGTCGTATCGCCGGGCGTTGCGCTGGCGGGCGGACGTCCACGAATCGAGGTGCGGCAACTTGGCCAATACCACCGCGGCGTGAATCGCGTCGAGCCGGAAATTGCCTCCCACAACTCGGTGGTAATACTTGGGCTTTGCCCCATGTCCGCGCAGGACTTTTACTTTCTCGGCGCGCTGCGCATCGTTCGTAACGATCATGCCCGCATCGCCAATCGCACCCAGATTCTTGGACGGAAAGAATGAGAAGCATCCGTAGTGCCCGATCGAGCCCGCGCGCCGTCCCTTGTATTCCGCGCCAATCGCCTGGGCGGCGTCCTCTATTACCACCAATCCGTGCTTCTCCGCCAGCTGCATCACCGGATCCATGTCGGCCATCTGCCCGAACAAATGGACCGGGATCATGGCCTTCGTCTTTTTGGTAACCCTGGCGGCGATCTGACTTACATCCAGGTTGAAGGTCGCTGGATCGATGTCCACGAAGACGGGCGTGGCGCCCAGGCGGGAAATTGCACCGACGGTCGCAAAGAACGTATATGGTGTAGTGATAACTTCATCGCCCGCCCCGATATTTTCCGCCATCAAGCAGGCCAGCAATGCGTCGCTGCCGGACGAGACTCCAATGCCGTGGGCACACTGTGAATAGGCTGCAATCGCCTTTTCGCACTCGTCCACTTTCGGCCCCAGGATGAAGCGTTGCGATTCGAGTACTTCCCCGATCGCTTGGCTGACTTCCTCTTTGATGGATGCGTACTGCGCCTTAAGATCGAGCAGCGGAATATTCATAATTGGTATTTGATTCCTCTTTAATTTGCCGGTACGACTTGCTGCCCGCGCTGAGTTCGGCGGGAAGCGGAGTTTCTTCATCAAGGTCGAGGCAGCGCAGAATGCCGGGCGCGATCTCCCGGTAGCGATAGCCGCTTTCCGGGCAGCGCATGAGGCCATCGCCATCGGACGGTGCAGCGAGGCGGTGGCCATGCCGGCTCATCCATCCCACCGGGTGGGCTGGGTTGCCGATCACCAGCGCAAAATCGGGCACGTTCTTGGTCACCACCGCACCCGCTCCCACAAAAGCGTAACGGCCGACCGTGACGCCACAAACAATCGTAGCATTTGCTCCGATCGTGCATCCGCGCTTTAGGAGAGTATTCTCATACAGGGAGTGCCGATTTACCTGGGAACGGGGATTGCTGACGTTAGTGAGAACGCAGGACGGACCGAGAAAGACGTCGTCTTCAATCACCGCTCCCGTGTACACCGAGACGTTGTTCTGAATCTTGACGTTGTTCCCGATCACGGTTCCGCCATCTACATTGACGTTCTGGCCGAGGACGCAGCGCTCGCCGATCTTGGCACCTTTCATAACGTGGGAGAAGTGCCAGATCTTCGTGCGCGCGCCAATCTGTGCACCCTCATCGGCATAGGCCGATTCATGCACAAAGTAGGGCAGCTCCGGCTTCTTACTGTCGGCAGGAATTGCCTCGAGCGGGACGCCGCCGTTGTTAAGGGCCTGCTGGCAGGCATCCAGCACGCGCAAGACCCTGAGGCCCTCAGCGCCATTGGTTACTGGAGTAGTTCTGGTTTCGACGCAGTCGAGAAAATGCAGGCACTCCGCGCGCAGGGGCTCGCCATCGTCGAGTGCGACGACTTCAGCGTTTGCCTTAACTGCCGTCGGAATCCGGTTTTTCCATTCGACCTTGTGCGGATACAAAACCAGTTTGTGGTCCGCGGTATCGTCGAATACCGCCATCTTTTCCGATCCCACGACCACCAGCCGCTGTTCCTTGATGGGATGCAGCCAACTGACGAAAATGTGCGCCTGCACTCCGCTCGGGAATTCGAAGTGGCTGAGGGTAACGTCGGCGACGTTCTGATTCAGATGGGCGCTGCCCTGGCAAGTCACCCGCGTCGGCATTTCATCCAGAAGCGACAGCATGACCGAAATGTCGTGGGGAGCAAAGCTCCAGAGAATGTTTTCCTCGGTGCGAATTTTCCCGATGTTCAGGCGGTTAGAGTAGAGATAGTTGATCTTTCCCAGAACACCGTCCTTGATGAGCTGCTTGAGTTTCAGAATTGCCGGATGATAGCGGAGGATATGGCCAACCATGAGGATCCGGCCTTTCGCCTCGGCCAGTTTCACCAGTTCCTCGCCATGCTTCACATTAATCGCCAGCGGCTTCTCGACCAGGACATCCTTGCTGGCTTCGAGCGCTGCTTTGGCCATCTCATAGTGGCTTACTGCAGGTGTGGCCAAGGCCACTGCGGCGACAGCCGGATCGCACAGCAGACTGGCGTAATCCGGCATGAACTTGACGCCCTCGAAGCGCCCTCGGTAGGTCGCTTCGATCGATGGATCCGCGTCGCACAACGACTCCAGAGCGCCCAGTTCGCGGAAATTACGCACCAGATTCTTGCCCCAATATCCCACCCCCGCTACTGCTACCCTGACGCGCGTTTTCCGCGATGATTTGCTGTCCATATCAAGCCTTTCCCGCAAGAGCCATGGGCTCAGATTTGAGTCCGATCAGATCGACACACTTGTCTGCCGCTGCTCCGTCCCCATAGAGCGGCGGGTGTAATTTCGGTGGAGTGCAAGACCGCACGGTGCGGACGATCATCTCGGAGTCGGCCCCGACAAGTACATTCCAGCCCGCCTCGACGGTCTCGACCCACTCCGTTTCGTGGCGCAGCGTGAGGCAAGGAACTCGCAGCCAATACGCTTCTTTTTGCAGGCCACCGGAGTCGGTGAGAACCAGCCGAGCGGCGCCCACTAAGGCGATCATCTCGAGATATCCGACCGGGTCGATCAGGTGAAGGCCGGGCCGGACCCGAAACTCGGTTGCGCTAAGGATCTTTCGCGCCCGCGGATGGACCGGGAAAATAACTGGATCGTCGAGCAAATTCAAAGCCTCGATAATTCCGGTGAAGCGTGCGCGGTCGTCGGTGTTTTCGCTGCGGTGCACAGTTGCCACCAGGTACTGGCCTTTCTGGACGGCAAACCGGGCCAGCAAAGCCATTTCAATGCCGGCGGCGCGCTGTTTCGCCCAGTTTAGGGCGTCGAGCATCACGTCCCCAACCAGATGCACATTCCGCGTGACGCCTTCGAGGGCCAGATTAGCGATTGCCGCTTCACTGGGGCACAGCAGCAGATCGGACAAATGATCGGCTACCACACGGTTGATTTCTTCCGGCATCGCACGATTGAAGCTTCGCAAGCCTGCTTCAACGTGTACAACAGGGATCGAGAGCTTGGACGCCGCGAGCGCGCCCGCCAAGGTCGAGTTCGTATCGCCATAGATCAGGAGGCAGTCCGGACTCTCTGCCAAAAGCACATCCTCAATGCCTTTCAGCATTGCGCCGGTCTGAACCGCGTGCGATCCTGAACCGACCCCCAAGTTCACATCGGGTTGAGGCAGCTCGAGGCCGTCAAAGAAGGCTCCCGACATCTGGTAGTCGTAGTGCTGCCCCGTGTGCACGAGAACCTCGTGGTGACGCGTGCGCAGCTTCCGGCTCACGGCGGCGATCTTGATGAACTGCGGCCGTGCTCCAACGATGGTTACGATTTTCAAAGTTTTTTCGTTCCGATGCTTCAAGACTTCGCGTGGTGTGACGGCCGAAGCGGCTAGGCCGACCGTCGGGCCGTTTCCCGTTCGCTGATTCCGCCCTCCGCTTGCGCTTCAACAAAGTCGCGCACCGCGGCGGCAACCCGACCCTGTTGATCTGCGGTCAGGTGCGGGAACATCGGCAACGATACGATGGAGGCGGCCACACGCTCGGTGACCGGGAAGTCACCGTTTGTATAGCCGAGACTCCGGTAGGCTTTCTGCAAGTGCAACGGAATCGGGTAGTGGATGCCGGTGCCGATGCCCGCGTCTTTCAGGAACGCCATCAGTCCTTCGCGATCGCCGTTACGCACCACGTAGAGGTGATACACAGCGCGAGACCATGCGGGCTCATAGGGGACCTTTACAGCATCGCCGGCATCCTTGAACAGCCGCTTGTACTCAGCCGCCCGTTCGCGCCGCTGCTCGTTCCACCCGGTCAAATGCTGAACCTTCACGTGAAGAATTCCGGCCTGGATGGCGTCCAGCCGCCCGTTATAGCCTTCTACGTCGTGGTAGTACTTCTTGACCTGGCCGTGGTCTCGAAGCATGCGGACGTGGGCAGCCAAAGCTTCGTCGTTAGTGGTGACAGCTCCGGCCTCTCCACAAGCCCCCAGATTCTTTCCGGGGTAGAAGCTGAACGCCGCAGCCTTACCGAGCGATCCGGCGGTAAGCCACCGATTCTGCTTGCGGGAGAAGTACTGCGCGCCGTGGGCCTGGCACGCGTCTTCCACCACGATCAGACCGAAACGTTCTGCCAACTCGAGAATGGCATCCATATCGGCCATCTGCCCATAGAGATGGACTGGAACCACCGTGGTCACTGGACGCTCACTGCGGCGACTGATCAGCTTGCCGGTGGCCTCCTTCGTGCACTTCTCCTCAAGGTACTGCCGCAGTTTCTCGGGATCCATGGTGTAAGTAGGCTCGTCGATGTCCACGAATTCCGGCAAGGCGCCCGCCTGAGAAATCGCCTCGGTCGTCGCGATAAACGTGTTCGGCACCGTCACCACCACATCTCCGGAGCGGACGCCGGCAGCCATCAGGGCAAAGCGCAGAGCGTCAGTGCCACTGCTCACCGCTACCGCATGCTGCGTTTCACAGAAGGCGGCAAATGCTTTTTCGAAGGTCTCGACCATGGGGCCGCCGATGAACCCCGCGGTGCGCAGCGCCTGTTGGAAGACGGCCGTAAGCTCCACCGCGAGCTCAACATGTGGGGTAACAAGATCAAGAAAAGGAATGCTGGACTCGCTCACTTTGTAACCTCCATGGGCTGGTCGATGTAGCGATGAACGCGCGCGGGATTTCCAAAGACAATGGCGCTCGGCGGCACATCTCTCGTAACCACGCTGCCCGCACCGACGATGGCATTCTCACCAATGGTGACATGGGCCAGGATGGTGCACCCTGATCCGATCGACGCACCTTTCTTCACCAGGGTCTTCTCGACCTTCCAGTCGGCCTCGGTCTGGAGATGACCGCTACTGGTAGTGGCGCGCGGAAAGGTATCGTTAGTAAAGGCCACGCTGTGGCCGATGAATACGTTGTCCTCGATCGTCACGCCTTCGCAGATGAAGGTGTGGCTGGAAATCTTGCAGTGTTTCCCGACTCTCGCGTTCTTCTGGATTTCGACGAACGCGCCGATCTTCGTCTCGTCGCCGATTTCGCAGCCGTACAGGTTGATGAACTTGGAGAGCTTCACGTCTCGTCCGAGCTTTACATCCGGGGCGATTGCGAGATAGTTATCCATAACTGTTTTCCCGATAACTCCTGGAAGTTTCTGGGAGGAGGAACGCGAATAAAATCCAGTGGAAGACGGTCGTTCGGACGAGTCCTCGAAATTCACAGATAGACCAGCGCCCCACGTTTGGCGAGAGACTCGCTGGCCGCTTCGAGCATCCGGACAACTTTCAGACCCGCACATCCGTCATTAAATGGCTTCTCGTCTTTTCGGATACAATCGGCGAAATAGTTCAGTTCCACGCGCAGTGCCTCGACTTGCTCCACGTGAGGCGCCCACATATCCCCGGAGCGGTAACTCACCAGCAAGTTGTACACGCCTTCCTGGCTCTTCACGTCCACGCCTTTGTCGTAGACCTTCAGCTTTTCGTCGGCTTCCAGATCGTTCCAGACCAGCATCTTCTTTTCGCCGCCGATCAGCGTGGTGCGCACCTTGACCGGCGACAACCAGTTCACGTTGACGTGCGCAATCATCTGGTCTGGAAAATAGGCGGTGATGAACGCGATATCCTCGTGGCCGTTCCAGTGGGTCTGTCCCGTGGCCACGATCGCTTCCGCATCCTTTTCCAGCAAGTGGTTCATGATCGAGAGGTCGTGCGGAGCCAGGTCCCAGACCACGTTGCAATCGTGCTGAAATAGTCCGAGGTTGACTCGTGTCGAATCGTAGTAATAAAGCTTGCCCAGTGTCCCTTCCTTGAGCAGTTGATGAATCTTGCCGACGACGCCGGTAAAAAGGAAGGTATGATCCACCATAATCAGCAGGTTCTTCTGTTCGGCGAGGTTAATGAGCTCTCCCGCCTGCGCAACGCTGCTGGTCAACGGTTTCTCGACAAACACGTGCTTGCCGTTTTCGAGGGCCGCCTTAGCCAGTTCGTAGTGTGTCCATACGGGGGTGATCACCGCAATGGCATCCACCTCGGGCGAACCGATCAGTTCCTTCGCATCTGAACACACCGGCACCCCGGGATGAGCAGCCTGAATCCGCTTCTGGGCCGTAGGGCTCTGATCGCAGATGCCTGCAACCTGGCAGCCCTCCAAGCTCCGAAGATTCCTTACGATATTCGGCCCCCAATAACCATAGCCGATTACTCCAAACTTAAGCATAGGAGTTCACCTTATAAGAATGACCACGGTCTGGGCGCAATCGTCGAGCGGGCGTCCGCGGCCAGGAAATTGGGGAAGAAAAGATACCGGGGAACTTCTTGACAGAAAACTAACAGGCGCCATTCCCGCTGATGACCGCTCTTGGAGTTTGCAGGAGAATTTTCAGGTCAAGCCAAGGAGAGCAGTCGCGCGCATAGCGCAAATCCAGCCGCACCATATCGTCAAATCCTATCCGGCTGCGGCCATTGACCTGCCACAACCCCGTGATGCCGGGCTTGGCCTCGAGCAACCGGCGCCGGTGCCAGGTTGCGTAGGCCTCCACTTCGTACGGCAGCGGCGGACGCGGGCCCACCAATGACATTTCTCCGCGCAGCACGTTGACCAGCTGCGGTAGTTCGTCCAGGCTGGTCCGCCGGAGAAAACTGCCCACCGCCGTAACCCGAGGATCGTTGGTCAGCTTGAAAATGCCGCTGCCGTTCCCCTCGCCATTACCGTTGGTAGGGTGTTTGGCGGCCTGGCCTGCGATCAACTGGCGGACATACTCTTTGTGCTGGCTGGCATCGTTGTTGACGTACATCGTCCGAAACTTCAAGAAAGTGAAGGGCGTACCGTGCTCGCCAATCCGTTTCTGCCGAAACAGAACCGGGCCCCGGGATGTCAGCTTGACGCCCGCGGCAATAATCGCTAAGACCGGCGACAGTAACAAGAGCAACGACAGCCCGCCCACAATGTCGATCATTCGCTTCGTCGCCCGGCCAAAGCGATTTGTCTTCTCGCGCTTCTGAAGGTCCGGGTAGAGCGTCGCGTTGCTCGGACGGTCGGGATTCTGTGGATCCCAATCATCCGGAAACACGTGGAAGGAAAACTTGATACGGCTGAACTGATCGCTGTCGAGCCGGTCGCGCACAGCCGAGCCGATGCGCGAAAGAATCGTGCTGAAGACAACATTGTTATAAGGGCCAATCTCGGTAAACATCACACCCACGACTGAGTTCGTCTTATACCAACCCGTCACGTCGGTCTCGCGGGTCGTTTCTTGAAGCGCGGAAAGCATATGGAGCAGGATTCGGCTATCCCTCTCGACCGGCAGATTAAGGCCGGTGTCAATCAACATGAGCACGAACGGCCGCTGCGAGCGTTCGCTGCGCTTGCGCTCCAGCGAGATCAACCGTTGAAATCCGCCTTCGCCCAAGACTTCAGCTGGCGTTTTCGATTCATACGGCCGTGAGCGTTCCACAGAACTGAGAGAATTTATAGGACGAGACACCACAGCTGCTCTCCTCCCTGAACCGCTGGAAGTACCAGCGGCGCAGACCTGAATTCTCAAAATGGGGGAAGGGTAACCGGCCTGGTTGGGGGGAACCAGGGTTTGCGTCTTATTCGTTCTCGGCGCCGGGGACATCGCCGGGTTTTCCAGAAACCTTACCGTAGCGTTGATAATAGTTCTTGTGGTCGCTGCTGCTACAGCTATTCACCACCACTCCGAGAAGCGCGGCCCGGTCGACGATCTCCAAAGCCCGCTTGAGGGGCTTCTTCTCGGTTACGCCTTCTCGAACAACCATCAGAACGCCATCGCACTGCTTCATCCAGTAGGTCGTGTCAGCCAGGGGAATCAGCGGGGGAGCGTCAATAATAACCCAATCGAAGAAATTTCCCAAGCGATCGAGCACATCCGCCATTTGGCCCGACTGCATGAGGTCCAGCGGATTCTCCGGGGGTATTCCGGAGGGCAGAAACCAGAGGTTCGTGCCGGCAAATTTGTAAACCACTTCAGACAACGGCCGTTCGCCAAGCAGACATTCGGCCAGGCCAGGCAAAGAGCTCCTCAGGCCAAAACGACCAGCCAGCGTAGGCCGCCTCAAATCCCCATCAATCAGCAGCGTTTTCAGCACCTTGCTGCGCGCCTGATTGAGCGCCAGATTCGCAGCCGTAAGACTCTTTCCTTCCTCGGGAATCGTACTGGTCACCACAATCCGCTTCAACTTTCGTTTCTCACGAAGATTTCTTAGCCGCAATCCCAGAACACGAAATTTCTCGGCTGCCAGACTTCCCTGGTCCGTCAGACACACGAGCCGGGAGTCGGCCGCTGGCACCGGCGAAAGCACCTGGGCAGCGGAAAACGTCTCGCCCTCCTGACCTAACGCCCCCGCGAACGATTGCCGGTTCGACGCGGACTCCGCTCCCCCGCCTGCCTTAGCAAGGGTTTGGTCCAGCAGTTCCGCGACCGAGTCCGGCGTCTTCGACACGCTTCCGCCCGAACGCTCCGCCTCTGCCCGCTGCAGCGCTTCAAATATATGGCTCATGTCCAGGCAACCTATTCGAGAGTGGAACGGACACCGTCGTGTCCGTCTCTTTCAACCGGTCGTGCAGTTCGAGCAGGGTTCTCACCGCGAGAAGCAGTTCGTTCTGATCGCCCTGCCGCCGCGGGGCTTCGCCGCTATCCTTATCGCTCACGGTGACAATTCCCAAACGAAGATCCTGGGCGATGTTTTCAATGATGTCGGGCGTGACCGTCGAGGCCCGCTTGGCGTAACCGGAGAGCAGTGCATTCTCGCAGATCGTATTAATCAGCCGGGGGATCCCCTTGGAATGCCGGAAGACAACGCTGACCGAGGGGTCGGAAAAAATCTTGCTCTCCGCAGAGGCCCCCGCAATCTGCAAACGGCGCTCCATATACTTGCGGGTCTCTTCCAGATTGAGGGGCTCCAGATGGCAGCGCAACGCCACCCGCTGTTTGAGCTGCCGAAGACCAAAGGAATCGAGCTTCTGATCCAGTTCCGGCTGCCCCGCCAGAACGATCTGCAGCAGCTTTTGCTGCGCCGTCTCCAGGTTGGTCAGGAGCCGGATCTCCTCCAGGATTTCCGCCGAGAGATGATGCGCTTCATCCACCACCAGAAGCGTGGTCAATCGCTGCTGATGGCGCTGCAACAGAAAAGCATTCAGAACGTGAATCAGTTCGTCTTTGGCCTTGCCCGCAACCGGCAGTCCGAAATCGCCCGCAATATAGCGAATGAATTCCAGCGGCGACAAGCTGGGATTGAAGATGAGGGCAAAGGCAATATCGCGACGCTGCAACAGTCCGAGCAGCGACCGCAACAGCAGCGTCTTCCCCGTGCCCACCTCGCCGGTCAGGACCACGAACCCGCGGTGCGACGTCACGCCGTAATACAACGACGCCAGCGCTTCGTTATGCCGTGGCGTGGGAAACAGGAACGCGGGATCCGGTGTGATCTCGAACGGATTTTTTTGCAGCCGGTAAAAGTTCTTATACACGTTTTTAGCCGTGCAGATAAGTGAGCGCGCTGCCCAGCAGAATAACACCCATGATCACAACAGCGGCCGCGACTGCCACCCAACTGTTCCGCCGATGCGAAACCTGTTCTGCGGGCGTCTCAATGGACGGGATCTCCGCAATGACGCCAAATGGAACAACCTTCTTCAACTCGCGCTCCGTGTAAATCTTGCCGCTCAGCTTTTCCTGTCCGAATGCGGCGGCGCCACCGAAGAACAGGCCGACAATCAGACCAAGCCCGCACATCTGCAGCCGTTTCGGCTTAAAGGGCCTCTCCGGCAGGTTCGGCGGGTCCAGCATGCGAAAATGCTCGGCCTGCTGAGTCTTTTCCAGATCCGTAGCCATTTCCGACTGGTTTCTCTTGGCGAGCAGAGAATCGTAGTTGGCCTTCGACTGCTCGTAGTCGCGCGTAATATCGGCGAACTGCTGCTCCATCACGGGAGCCATGTTCAGGCGGCCCTGATACTGGGCGACCCTGCCCTGCAGCTCCCTGATCCCAGCCTGATGGTTGGCAATCTCCGCATGATTCGCTTTCAGCTGGCTCTCCAGATCCAGCAGAGCCGCACTCTTCGGCTCGGCCGCACTGGCGGCGGCAGAGTCGGAATTACTCGCGCCGCTGTTCATGTCTGCCACCACCCGCTCCCGCATTCTCTCTGTCCTGGCAATTTGTTCCTTGGTCTTCCGCACATCGGGATGCTTATCGGTGTAATGCGAGCTCAAGTCGGCCAGTTGCGCCTTCAGACGGTCCAGCTCTCTGTCAATCGCAGCCAATCCACTGGGGGTGTTATCGCCGGGTTTCACACCGCTGCGGTCCATCGCTCGGTACTGACTGAGCAGCGATTCCAGGTACGTATTTTGCTGCTTGGCACGATTCAGCGAGTCTTCCTGAGCCTGCAACTGACTCTGCAGACCGGCCAGGATCTGCAAATTACCCTGCGTCTGGGTCGGTAATTCGCCGATGTGCTTGTCCTTGAATTCGCGGACGCGCGCCTCCTGCTCGGCGAGTTTCTGGCGGGCCTGGTCAAGCTGCTGTTCGAGAAACTCGGTGGTATTCTCCGATCGTCTCTGCCGCTGTTCCAGGTTCTCGGTAATGAAAAGATTCGCCAGTTCGTTGGTTGCCCGCTGCGCCATCTTGGGATCGCGGCTCAGATAGTAGATATTGAACGCCGACAGTTTCCGGTCATCGCCGCGGACCAGTTCAATCTCGATGTCTTTCTGCATTCTCTCCACCAGCACGTCGTCGCTCACACGCTTGCGCTCTTCGCTGTACAGGTTCAGGTGATCGATAATCCGGAGAAGACGCGTTCGGCTCAGGATTTGTTGCGTGATGCTGTCCAGTTGCTGCTGAATGTCCGCATCAATGTTCGAGACAACATATTTTTCGGGCACGGCGGGTTGCTCAACCAGAATAAGCGTGCCTGACCGATAGACCGACGGCAGAACCCAACTCATCCCCCACACCAGCAGCCAGCCGACAAAGAACGGCAGCAGAAAATGCCACCGGTGACGGCGGACGATCCCCTTAATCTCGCTGACCTCGATCCATTCTGTCGTTTCTTGATGTTCTTCTTCCATAGCTGCTAGCGTCCTAGAGGCTTGGCCCACTGGTACGACAGGGTTGCAGAAAAGCGGTTGCGATTGATGTCGCTGGCTCCAGACTGATTCTGAAAATCGTGGACGTAGCCGATCTGAAATCCCAGACTTCGGCCGATGTTCCGTTCCAGAGTTGCACCCACCGAAGTGGTCTTGATCGAGGTAGCGGAGGTGGCATTGGCGGAGGAGGCCAGGGTGAGAGACCCATTGCTTCCATAAGTAGCGCCGAAGGTGGCCGCCCAGCCTGGAATCAATTCCCGGCGAACGGCTGCGTGAATATTCTGCAAGCGCACCGCACCCAGAACACCGCTGCCGTCGCTGACCTGTCTGGAATATCCCGCGGTCACGCCTGTCCGACCGTCTTGCCAGCCCCCTTCCACCCCTCCGGCCATCGACCAATCGCCAAAATTCGAGACCTGCCCGGCATCGGGGCCACTGGCCGCCACGCCATGATTGTCGGAATGTTCAGGGCCGATAAACGCGCTCACGGTGAATGTTTTGGAGATGTTGAGAGTATTCGTCACTGTGAAAGCGTGGACTCGTGTTTCTCCGTTCGGATCGAAGGTCAGCCGTTGAAAGCGGTAACTGATTCCAGCCCAATCCCGGCGAACGATCTGATGGAGCCAGAATGCGGAACCCGCCGCCGTGCGCGTATCCACAAGGGTTCCGGGCGTAGTGACGTCGCTGTAATGCAAGTCGTAGAACGATCCGCTGGCCCCGACTAAGTCCTTCAGGGCGAAATGATAGTCCGCCTCGCCTACCGTAGCGGACGACCTTTGATTGGCTAGCGGCGTGATTAGGTTGGTGTTGGACCCACCGGGTCCGGGCTGGAAGGCTGTCCCCGTGCTGGCGCCAAAAATTCCCGCCGTCAAGGAAAAGTCTTCCGCCACCCGCAGATTAACGTGAGGACTGAGCCGGAACCCCGAATCGAAACGTAGGACGTGCGATCCCTGGTTGCGGTTCGACAGCCGCTGATTCACGGTGAAACCGCCTGCGTAACCCAACGACCACTGCGTGCGTGAAGTTGACTGCTCAATGGCGATATTCGGGAATACGGAAAAGGTCGTGTTTCCCACTTGCCCGCCCGGCCCGAGGAACGCGTTGTCATCATAACCCGCACCCACGCTAATGCCGCCTCTTAAATAGTTCGATCTCTCCATCTCGGAACCGAAAGCAAGTGATCTGCCCTGACCGCCGAGCATGGCAGGAATATGGGGCAAGTCCTCGCTGCTCTCGTCTTCGGATTGCGCATTCACTCCGACGATCCCCGACAGCGCGCCGGCTGGCACCGATCTGGTTGCATTGGACGCGCCGCCCGTGCTCTGAGCCGGAGCGCTCTGCCCCGCCGCAAGCATCTGAAGCCCGATCGGAACCAGCACAAGGATGGAATAACACCGAATACTCATAAGCACCTCTACGGAACCACCACCGTGTCGCGCGGCAGTAAGCGGATGTTTTGCTCGGGATTCTTGCCCTTGATCACTTCTTTGTAGTTGAACGCAAGTCTTTTTTGAGTTCCACCCTCACCCGTCCGCAATACGTAAATGGATTTCTGCTTGGCGAAGTCCTTGAACCCGCCGGCCATGGCGATGGCGTCGAGCACCGTCGTCGAGCCCGTCAGCAAATACGCCCCGGGCCGCGCGACCATTCCCAGAATATTGATCTTCTGGCTCTTGCTGTCCTGCACAATGACGGTAACTTCCGGTTCGGAGATGTAGCTCTGCAGGCGCTTGGCAATCTCTTGTTCCAATTGCCGGGGAGTCTGGCCACCGGCCTGCAGTTCTCCGATCAGGGGCAGCGAAATCTTGCCATCCGTCCGCACCGGGACCGAACGCGAGACTTCCGGCTCTTTCCAGACGCTGATCGCCAGCACATCGTCGGCGCCAATCACATACGAGTCATCGGATGCCGCGCTCTTGATTGCGGTCCCACGATCGCCACTGACACCAGTATGAGTACCGGTGGGCGCCTGTCCAGAGGGGTGCTCCGATTGCGCAAACAGCCCAACGGAGACAAACACCACAAGCACCGTGATCTGCCGGCTCCGAAACACTTTCGCGCTTTCCCTCATGAGCTTTCCTCTTTGCCGCCTGTTGGCCTCCGGGGTCACCGCCTTAAGGCTTCCCTGAGGTGGTTGAAGCCGATCAGCGAGACTGCCAGGCCGGAGGAGCCAGGCGATACTCCTGAATCTTGTAAAGCAACCCCCGATAGCTGATATTGAGCAATCGCGCCGCTGCCTTTCGATTCCAATGCGTCTGCTCGAGCGCGTGCGCAATGGCAATGCGCTCGGCCTCCCCTTTTGCGTTTCTCACCAGCAGCTTCAGCGAGGACTTCTCTTCGCTTGCAGAGACGTTGGCCCGGGCGGGTCCAACGCCATTTCCATTGACATACCGGTTCGTCACGTCGAGATGGGGATTCAACTGCAGTTCTTCAAGCGCCGCCTGCTCGTCGCCCAGTGCCAGGAACCGCTTGGCAAAATTCTCCAGTTCCCGCAGATTTCCGGGCCACGAGTGATGCTGGCAGGCATCCAGCAGGGCACTGGAAAATCGCGGCGCGGGCACCCCATAGCGGCGCGTCAGCCGGTTCATAAAGTGCCCCAGCAGCAATGGGATCTCCTCGCGCCGTTCCCGTAAGGGCGGCACTTGCAACTGGAAAACGCTCAGACGATGGCGCAGATCCTGGTTGACGCCGTTCTCCGCTACGGCCGTCTCGAGGCCGCCGTCGGTGGCAGCCATAATTCGAACATCGACTCGGATCGGAGCACGGGCGCCGCACCGCACGAACTCCCGAGTCTGCAGCAGTTTCAACAGGCGCTGCTGCACTGCGTCGGGCATCGCATCGAAATCTTGCAATAAGACCGTCCCTCGCGCGCATTGCTCGAACTTCCCAAGGGTGGACTCAGGTTGTCCGCTGACCCCGGTGTGTTCGGAACCGAACAAATCGCTCTCCAGCAGGTCAGCCGTCAGAGTCCGGCAGTCCACACTCATGAATGGGAAACTGGAGCGCAGGGAACGAGCGTGAATGAGCCGCGCAGCCGTCGCCTTCCCACTGCCGGTTTCTCCCGTAATCAGCACCGGGACGTCGCTCTGCGACAGCAACTCAGCCTGCGTCCGCAACCGGCGCGCGGCCGGGCTTGCGGCCACGAAATACGTTTCCGCGCCGATGCGCTCGATTTCTGATTGATACATCATGGCGTTACCGAAGCTGCCTGGGAAACAACCTGGGGAAGATTGCGGAAGGGAAATCGCGGTGTGAATGAACTATGCCGCGTTTTTGGCTTGTTCTAAAGCGGCTCTACGTCGTACCCGTCGATGCGTACCGCCATCGATCTCTGAATGACATCGACGGAAATAACCAAACTATGGTCGCCGTTTTCGGAGAGGAAAACGCCTTCGACTCCGTCCAGTGCGCCGCCGCGAACCCGGACTCGCTGTCCCGCCTTGAGGAAGGGATGCGCGCGCCAGGGACCCGCTTGCGCCAGAACCGATCGGACGCTCTCAATCTGTTCATCCGGAATCGGCGAACCCGCACCCCGAACTCCGACGAAGCTCAGCACGCTGTCCACGCGATGCACCATCATCCGGTCCTCCGGGCGCAACGCGCAGTGCACGAAAACGTAACAGCTGAAAAACGGTACTTCGACTTTCTTCTTCCGATCGCTCCACCTGTGCACTTCCTGCACCATCGGCAGGAACGTCTCCATGCCTTGCTCCCGGAGCCTGGCTTCCACCGCCCGCTCGTGGCGCGCGCGCGTGTGCAACGCGTACCAGCGTATCTCCTCCGGCTCTGTCCAGAGGCCGACCGCGGGATTGCTTTGGCAGGTTTGGCTGAGACTACTCATAGCTTCGCCCTCTGGCTCCCATCGCTCGGGTCCGTTCGTACGCCATGCTGAGACAACTCTTGGCACTCAAAGGGAGGAAGGTTGCAAGGACATAGGTGGGGGAAACCGTCGTCCAACACGCACACTAAAGTAACATGCAAAACCTTTCAAGTGGCTGAAGTTCCTACGTACTATTGGGCTCATTCAAGTGGGAGGTGTTCATCTCATAGCCAGTACTGTTCGGACTTGAGATATTTGTCTTTGGCACAATGGTGGGGGTTCCCATTGTGGGAAATGGCCAGCCCTTCCACAATCGGGAAATATGACTTTCATCGGATGTAGTATATTTATTATGAATTAGTTATAGGGAATGAACGCTCAGTCAATTCTACCCGACCTTTCGGGCTGGTGGAGCAAGACAATTGATTTCAGCCCAGAAACCGAATTGTCAGTGAAAACCCTCACTCTGTGTGAATTCTCTTGCACAAGTTGCAAACTGATTCTTGATCTCCGAGATCTTCTGATGGTAACATTACTTTCGTTCGTACTCCCCTGAGCGGCTTCTCTCCCCTGAGCCTCTGATCCGAGTGGAGCGGTGTTTCTGCCTCTCGTGGTCAAAATTAATAACCCTGGAGGGTTAATGCCATCCCGCGAGAAACAGGGCTCTGAAATTGTCGCGATTGCGGTCGCCGACAGCACCCGCATCCACACCCAACTGCTGGCAGAAGCGATGCGCAATGATCACGGCTTGCAGGTCGTAGCCTCGGCCTCCTGTTCGGCGGATTTGCTGGCCGCCGTCTCTCGTGTGCCCATCGATGTAGCAGTCATCGGCCACAGTCTGGACGACAAGTCCGGCCGCGGGACTGATGTCCTGCGGAAAATGCGCGCTCTGAGGCCCCACATCAAGGGCGTCATCTTGTTGGACTCTGCCCGGCCCGAGGATGTCCTGGACTGTTTTCGCGCCGGTGCGAAAGGTATTTTCTCCAAGCACGAACGGCTGGAGAGTCTATGCAAGTGCATCCACAGCGTCCATGAAGGCCAAATCTGGGCCCGCAGCGTTGAACTCGATCTTGCGCTCGATGCCCTCGCCAACTCGCCCATCGTGCGCGCCACCAATCACAAGGGACTCGATCTGCTGTCGGCGCGTGAGCGCCAGGTCACTCAGTGTCTGGCTTCGGGCATGACGAACCGCGACATCGCCGATTCCCTGGGGTTGAGCCCTCACACCGTCAAGAACTATCTGTTTCGCATTTTCGACAAGCTCGGAGTATCCAGCCGAACCGAACTCCTCTATCTCGCCATGAGCAATTCAAATCCCGATCCGGAAAACTCCGCGGGTAAAACAAACGGTCGATTCTCAACCCTGCTGGAGGCGGCCGAAGCTGGTCTGCCGGCGGCGCAACTGCAGTTGGCGGAACTCTGCGGCCAGAGTGATCGCGGTCAATCCGACCCGGTATCGGCCTATATGTGGTATCTGCTCGCCGAGAAGACCACTGCTTCGATGCGCAAGCAAATCGAGGAAGGAAAGAAGAACCTGACCCAAACGATGTCCCCGCAGGAACGAGCCGAAGCTGAGCACCGGGCCGCCGATCGGCTGAAGAACATGAAGAAGCAAGCAACCTCCGCTGGGCTGGGTGACGCGCCGGGAACGGGTTGACCGGCGCGCGTCAGCCGAGCGACTTGGAGACATCCTGACGGCTTCGCGAATCCTCTCGTAATCGAGTTCCTGCCCGATTAGAGATGGTGTAATCAGGCAAGTTCACCAACTCCGCATGGGAGCGTATTCTTCGGCCAGCCTGCGGACCTCGGGAGCCAGACATCACGCTCCCTTACTCCGGCTCGGCCACGAACCGGTATCCCACGCCCCGCACGGTCTGCAGGTGCTTGGGCTGCGACGGATCCTCTTCGATGTAGCGCCTCAACCGCACAATAAAATTGTCGATCGCGCGCGTGTCGGTGTCTTCGTGCAATCCCCATACCTCTTCGAGAATGGCTTTGCGCGCCACCACGCGCCCTTCGCTCCGGACCAGGTACTGCAACAGCTGCGCCTCCATCAGCGTCAGGTGGATCGTGTTGCCCAGCGTTCGCAGTTCCAGTTCCCCGAAGTCAATCGACTTCCCGGCAAAACTGAAGGTGCTGTAATCGGAATTCAGTTCTCCGGCGGGCGCGCGCCGGCCCGTGCCATTCGCGGCCGGGCGGTGCGCCGCCTCCCGCATCCACGCACTGCGCCGCAGCAAGCTCTCCAGGCGCGCCATCAGAATTGCCAGCTCAAACGGCTTTGGCAGATAATCGTCGGCGCCCGCCGCGAATCCCTGCAGCACATCTTCCGGACGTCCGCGCGCCGTCAGCATCAGGATCGGCACATAGTTTTTCTTCTCGCGCAATGTCGTCGCCACATCGAAGCCGCTTTTGCCCGGCAGCATCACGTCGAGAACGACCGCATCGTACGCTTCCTGTTTCGCCAGCAGACGATCGAGTGCCCGCTCGCCATCGCCCGCCACGTCCACCACATGCCCCTCGGCCTGCAGGTTGAAGCGCAGGCCCTGCGCCAGGTGCGCCTCGTCCTCGACGATCAGCACCCGGCTCATGCCACCCTCCGCGGCAATTCCAGCGTCACGGTAGTTCCCTTCCCTGTGCCTTCGCTCTCGGCGAAGACCCGCCCGCCATGGTTGCGCGCAATGGCCCGCACGATGAACAGGCCCAGCCCCGTACCTTTCACCTGCGAAACCGATCGCTGCGTCACCCCGCGATAGAACCGCTTGAAGATGCGCTTCAGCTCCTGCTGCGGAATTCCCACACCGCGATCGCGCACGCGGAGCACAATGCGTTCCTCTTGCGGCGATTCCAGTTCCACCGAGATGCGGACACCATCGGGCGAGTACTTCACGGCATTGTCGAGCAGGTTCGAGACCGCGCTGCGCAGATCTTCCGGATCGCCCATCACGCACGCCGCCTCGCCGTTCGTGAAATGCTCCTGGTATTCGAGACTCTCCGGCTGCAGGTGGTGCCGGGTTCGCGCCAGGTCGACGCACTCTCGCACCAGCCCGTTGAACTCGACCGGCAACCGCTGCCGGAGCGCCTTCTTTTGTCCGGCTTCGCCTGCCTTGAGCACCTGCTCCACGGTGCCGAGCAGGCGGTCGGTATCGAGCAGCATGAGCTGGTAGAATTCCCGCCGCTGCGCCTCCGCGACCTCGCGCCGTTCCAGGGTCTGCAGATAAAGACGGATGGAGGTAATTGGCGTCTTCAACTCATGCGTGACCGCGTTGATGAAGCTGTCATGCTGCTCGTTGCGCCGGATCTCGCGCACCAGAAAGATGGTATTGAGTACCAAACCAGTGATGATTGCGCCAAAGAAAATGATGCCCAGGAAGACTTTGACGCCTTCCCGCCAGTTGAGGATGATCCATCAGCTGCCGACCGCAACGGCCAGCGCCGCCAGGCACACGCCGAACGTGATAAAGAAGTAGATCGCCTTGCGCCGGCTGGTAATTCGCACAGGAAGATTGTAGCGGGGCAGGGGGAAGGTGTCAGGTCTCAGGTCTCAGGTCTCAGGCCTCAGGTCTCAGGTCTCAGGTGTCAGGTGTCAGGTGTCAGGTGTCAGGAAGAGCGGACAGCGGGTGCACGCTGGTGTCAATGACTTTCTGAACACTCGCGAAAATCGGCAAGTCGAAATCGAGAGATTTTCCTGAG
>Ga0137372_10000748_pt1 | contig 31221 bp, 33 predicted proteins | sample SagtaG_6_FD_104911 | JGI IMG/M metagenome (GOLD analysis project Ga0137372, IMG submission 104911) | Vadose zone soil microbial communities from Sagehorn Ranch, Mendocino, California, USA - Sage1_R_60_16 metaG | ecosystem: Environmental > Terrestrial > Soil > Vadose zone | place: USA...
CCCGGCCGGCGGCCGGGCTGCTTCCCGCGGGCACCCGGCCGGCGGCCGGGCTGCCGCCCGTGGCGGGCGACGGTAGGTGCAAAGTCCACGGGTCGGTGTCGAGGTCGGAAACGACAGTGTCGACGCCCAGCCCGGTGCGTATCGTCGCGGCGACGTCGTCCAGCCAGGGCCGCTCGGTAGCCCAGTGCGCGGCGTCGACCAGGGCCGGGCCGCCGTCGGCCAGGTGCTCGCTGACCGGATGGTGGCGCAGGTCGGCGGTGAGGTACGCGTCGACTCCGGCGCGTACCGCGTCGGCGAGGAAGGAGTCGCCGGAGCCGCCGCACACGGCAACGGTACGGACCGGACGGTCGGGGTCGCCGGCCGCGCGTACCCCCCACGCGGTCGGCGGGAGCGTCGATGCCGCGAGGGCGGCGAAGGCGGTCAGCGAAACCGGAGTCGGAAGGCTACCGATCCGCCCGGTGCCGCGGCCGTCCTCGGTGGGCACCAGCGGACGCGGCGACGACAGCCCGAGCCGGGCGGCGAGCGCGTCGGAGACACCCGGCGCGGCCACGTCGGCGTTGGTGTGCGCCGTATACAGCGCGATGCCGGCGCGGATCAGCCGGTGTACCACCCGGCCCTTGTAGGTCGTCGGCGCCACCGACGAGACTCCGCGCAGCAGCAGCGGGTGGTGCGCCAGGATCAGGTCGGCGCCCACCTCGACGGCCTGCTCGACGGTCTCCGGTACGCAGTCCACGACCAGCAGCACGGTGCGTACCGGGGCGTCCGGCTCGCCGAGCACCAGCCCGACCCGGTCCCACGGTTCGGCCCACTCCGGCGGGTAGCGCCGTGCCAGGAACGCCACCACCTCACCGACACTGGTCACGGCCGCGAGGTTACCAGCACTCAGCGCCGAGGTAGCCCGGCGTTGTCCCGCTCGCGCAACGCGTCCAGGGCGAGCTGCCACGGGAACCGGTCGATGTGGCTCTCCATGGCGCCCGGCGGGTGCAGGGGTACCACGTCCGGCCCGAACAGCACCGCCACCCCCCAGCCGCGCAGCCGCCCGATGCTCTCCAGGAACGCCGGGTGCCGGGCCATCGCGGAGTTGGTGTAGGGCACCGCGACCTGCGGCAGCCCGTTGCCCTGCCCCTCCACGAGCAGCCCGAGCGCGAGCGTGTCGGTGATCCCGGCGGACCATTTGTTGATGGTGTTGACGGTGGCCGGCGCGACGATCATCGCGTGCGCTTCGGGCAGCACGTCCGGGTCCCCCGGGTTCTTGTACGTGCTGCGCACCGGGTACCCGGTCTGCGCCGCCAGCGCCGGTACGTCGACGAACTTGCGCCCCTCCGGGGTGGTCACCAGACAGACGTCCCAGCCGTCGCGCTGGGCCAGGTCGACCAGGACGCCGATGTTGCGCGCGGCCGGCGAGCCGCACCCGATGACGTAGAGCACCCGGGGGCCGGTCCGGCTGCCAGGTTCAGGCCCCGACGCCCATGTTCTCGGCGAGTTCGGCGACCGGCGCACTAGGCGTCCCCCTTATCCGACGCAGGACGTCGGAGAGCACCTCGTGGGCGATCGGTCGACACCGGATCTCGGAGGGCGCCAGCCGGTCGCCCTCCAGCAGCATCTCGCTGGCCCGCTCGACGTCTCCGACCTGGGCGAGGCCCCGGGCGAGATCGATGTAGTGGTGTGCCCGGCGCTCCGGCAGCAGGGCGGTGAAGCCGTCCGGGTCGAGGCGCTCGTGGGTCTCCACCGCGATCGCGCCCTCGCCCAGCTCCACCGCCGCGGCGGCCCGGTGCAGCTGGACATTGGTCGGGCCGAAGCTGGTCCAGTAGTGGTTCTGGTCGCCGCCCAGGGCGGTGGCCGCGTCGTCGGCGCCGCGGATCAGGTCGCGTACCGTCGCGCCGTCGCCGATCCGGGCCGCGGCCATGGCGCCGTTGAGCAGCAGCATGCCGTAAACCGACAGGCGGTCCGGGGTGGTCGGGGTGCCTTCCGTGCCCGGGGCGAGCCGGTTGGCGACGTTGACGTTGACCTCCAGCGCCGGCCGGGCCCGGCCCAGTGCGAGCAGGGCGCTGCCCACCCGGTAGGTCGCGATCGCGGCCAGCAGCTGGTCACCGGAACGCTGGGAGACCGCGATCGACCGGTCCGCGGCCAGCCAGGCCAGCTCGTGTTCGCCCAGCTTGCGCAGGGTGGAGGAGGCGATCTGGTATACCTGGCCGAGCAGGTGGGCGGCGTCCAGTGCCTGCTCCCCGGAGGCGTACCCGGTGTCGGCCGCCTGCGCCTCACGCAGCAACCGGGGCAGGGTACGGGCGAGCACGCCGTACTTCGCGTGCTGGAAGGTCAGCCAGGCGTGCCCCACCGCCTTGCGCAACTCCTCGAGCGGTGGCCGGTCCGGGTGCCCGGTGAAGAAGGCACTCATCTGGTCGTAGCGCTCCAGCGCGGACCGGATCTCCTCGACCTCTATCTGGTCGATGCAGTTGATGCTGCCCGGCCGGCGCTCGGCGTCCCTGCCCAGCAGCAGCTGCACGTCGACCTGGAGGACATCGGCGATCTCGTAGACGACCGAGAACTTGTCCAGCCGGCGTACGCCGCGCTCGATCTTGTCGACCCAGCTCTTGGACTTGCCCAGCCGGTCGGCGAAGACCTGCTGCGACATCCGCCGGCGGCTACGCCAGTAGGCGACGCGGCGGCCGATGGGTAACTCGTCCACGCCGCTGCCCTCCCCTCGGGTTGCAACGTCCATCCCCCTGTTTGTCAGGCGCGGCGGTCGTCGGTGGCGTTACAGGGGCGCCCGCGTGATTGACTGCCAAGTTAGACCCGCCGGACCGGTCCGGTCGAGGCCCGAATGGCCGAAGTCCGGCACGAACCTGGGATACGTCGACCGGGGCAGCCGACCTACCGTCCCTGGTATGACCTGGCGCACCCGTACCCCCATCTGGATCTTTGCCAGCGTGCTCGCGCTGGCCGGCTGCGCACAGCAGTCCGACGGCCCCCCGACCACCCCGCGGAGCTCGGGGCAGGCCGGCTTCGGTGAAGTCAACGGCCAGACCGCCACCCCCACCCCGGACAACACGAACACCCCGGACAACGGCCCGACCACCGGCAGCGGCAACCACGGCGGTACCTCGCCGAGCCCGGCCCGGACCGGCCCGCAGATCGTCACGTTCACCGCGAAGAACGCGGTCTGCCCGGTCGACCCGAAGCCCGACGCGCCGTACGGCTCGCCCGGCCAGGTGACCATCTCCTGGAAGATCAGCGGCGCCGACACGGTGGACCTGGCGATGGACAAGGGTCTGTGGCGCAGCTACCCCGGCCAGCAGGGTACCGACACCCTGCCGTTCCAGTGCGACAACTCGAAGCTGCAGACCGTGACGCACACCTTCACGCTGACCATCAAGAACACCAGCGTCTGGAAGACCATCTCCGCCTCGGCGAAGAGCAACCCCAACTGATCTGCCGGCGGCGCCTGGACCGACGGGTCGGCCCGCGGGGCCGGTCAGAGCTCGACGACCTGGCCGTCTCCGGCGACGTCGGCACCGGCTTCGGCGAGCCAGGCCAGCTCCGGCGCGCCCGGGCGGGCGGCCGGGTTGGTGTTGTTGAAGTGTGTGTAGAGGGCCAGCGTGCCGGCGGGCAGCCGGCCGAGGGTGTCCTCGATCGGCAGGTGCCCCATCGAGCTGGCCAGCCGGCCGGGGGTACCCGTCTCCCGGGTCATCTCGTCGTCGTGCAGGAAGGTGCCGTCGAGCACCACCACGTCGGCGTGCTCGATGGCCCGGTCGAACGCCTCGCCCCACTGTGCCAGGCACGGCGCGTAGACCAGGACGCCACCGGTGACCGGGTCTCTGAACCGGTAGGCGACCACCCAGTCGTCGCCGGGCAACCCGTCGGCGTAGCGCGGGCGCTTGGCGCCCAGCGTCACCGCCCGGGCGGTGAGCCCGCCGGCCAGGTTCAGCGACCGCTCCGGCACCACCTCGTGCCACTCGACGGTGGTGTAGCGGGACAGGATCGGGCCGGCCGGGAACGGGCCTTCGAGCGCGGCCCGCACCGGACCGGTCGCGTACAGATCCACCGATGCCGCTTCGCGCAGGGTCAGGACCCCGAGGGTGTGGTCCAGCTCGGCCGAGGTGAACAGCACGCCGCGCAGCGGGGTGTCCCGCATCCCCGGCCCGGGTGCCAGCTCCGGCGCGGTGATGATCTGGGTACGCAGGTCCGGCGACGCGTTGACCAGGTACCACGCGGAGCCGTCCCCGGTGATCGCGAGGCAGTCCTGGGTGCGTCCGACGAGCGTCTGCCGGGCACCCGCGCACCCGGTGCACGCGCAGTTCCACTGCGGCAGGCCGCCACCGGCGGCGGTGCCGAGGAACCGGACCCTCAACTCATCCTCCGGGGTACCGCCGTCCCACCGGTCGCGCCGGCCAGCTGGGGCACCACGTCGTGGTGCGGGGACAGCGTACACACCGGATCTGTCGCGCTGGCGTCGCCGAGCAACTGGTACGCCTGGCAACGGCACCCACCGAAGTCGATTTCCTTGAGCGCGCAGCTCCGGCACGGCTCCGGCATCCACTCGGTACCCCGGAACCGGTTGAACGCCTTGGACCCGTACCAGATGTCGGCCAGCGAGGCGTCCCGGACGTTGACGATGCCGAGGTCGGGCAGCTGCGCGGCGGACAGGCAGGGCAGCATCTCCCCGTTCGGGGCGACCACGAACTGGCGGCTGCCCCAGCCGTACATGCACGGCTTCGGGGTGTTGTCGTGGTAGTCGGCGATCACGTGCACGATCTCCACCCGGTCACCCCAGCGCTCCCGGGCGGTCTGCGCGTCCGCGGTGGCCTTGTCGACCTGTTCCCGCGACGGCATCAGGGCGGCCCGGTTCTTCAACGCCCAGCCGTAGAACTGGGTGTGCGCCAGCTCCAGCCGCTCGGCGCCCAGGCTCACCGCCAGCTCGGCGATCGGCAGCAGCCGGTCGACGTTGGCCCGGTGCAGCACCACGTTGACGGTCATCGGCAGGCCGTACCTCCGGACCAGTCCGGCGACCGCGCGCTTGCGCTCGTGCGCGCGCAGGCCGGCGATCGCGTCCGCCGAGGACGGCAGACTGTCCTGAATGGACAGTTGGAAGTGGTCGAGCCCGGCGGCGGTGAGCGCGGCCAGGTCGTCCTCCTTCATCGGGATGCCGCTGGTGACCAGGTTGCTGTACATGCCCAGCGCATGCGCCCGGTTGACCAGTGTGGACAGATCCCGGCGCAGCATCGGTTCGCCGCCGGAGAAGTGCACCTGCAGTACGCCCAGCGCGCGCGCCTCGTCCAGCACCCGCAGCCAGTCGTCGGTACCCAGCTCCTCCCGGTACCCGGCCAGGTTCACCGGGTTGGAGCAGTACGTGCAGTGCAGCGGGCACCGGTACGTCACCTCGGCGAGCATGCCGAGCGGTACCGGTGCCCGGGGCACCCCGACCGGGATCGACGGACCGGACGGCTGCACAGGCCGTCCGGTGCCGTCGGAGACGAGCAGGCGGCGCCCGTCCAGGTCGGCCAGCAGGTCGACCACGTCCTGCGGGCTGACCTCGTCGTACTCCTCGCAGAGCAGGTCAGCCACCTCGGGAACGGTCCGCTGCCCGTCGCAGTGCGCGAGGACCGCGGCCGCGGTCTCGTTGAGCAGCAGGATGCCCTCGGGGTAGAGCAGCGCCATCCGGTCGCGTACCGGGTCGTGTACCAGCTTGACCCCGCGACGCAGGCCCGGCCGGCTGTCCAGCCCGAGGGTCATCGGTCGCCCGCGCCGAAGCTCGGCGAGTTGTAGTCGATCGAGTCGAGCATCGCCCGGAGCACGTCGCACTTGAACGACAACGCGGCGATGGCCGCGTCCTGTTGGTCCCGGCGCTCACAGTGGTCGAGCACGAGATTCAGCGTGTATGCGCTGTCCCGCCGGACGACCGGGATGCGGGACTCGAAGTAGGCGTACCCGTCCGGCTTGATCCAGTCGTAGTGCTGCTTCCACTTGGTCACCCGGTCCAGCATGTGGTCCGGGGAGAACAACTCGGTCAGCGCCGAGGCGGCCCCCTCGATCCAGGGCTTGTTGCGGCAGAAGTTGACGTACCCGTCGACGGCGAAGCGTACCCCCGGCAGGACGTACCGTTCGTCGACGACCTCTTCCCGGGAGAGCCCGACCGCGTCGGCGAGGGCGAGCCAGTCACCCAGCCCGCCCTCGCCCTCGCGTTCCCCGTCCTGGAACGCGATGCGCATGACCCACTGCCGCCGAACCTCGGGCAGGGGGCAGTTCGCGATGATGGCGCCGTTCTTCTGGGACAGGCTGCGCTGGTAGTACCAGCGGTTGGCCACCCACGACCGGACCTCGTCGGGCGTGCAACCGCCGGAGTTCAGCCGGATGTGGAAGGGGTGCCGGTCCCAGTAGCGGGGTGCCAGACCGCGCAGCGCGGCGGCGAACTCCTCCCGACTTAGCGGACGGCCCACGGGTTGCTGTCGCCCGCGTAGGCGGTCACCTCGGGGCGGGTTTCGTAGCACTCGACACGCGGCTTCGCCCAGGCCTTACGGGCGGTACGCGACGTCTTGGTGGTGGTAGCCATGACAGTCACCTCCGGATCAGCTGATCGACTCTCGATCGACGTGGTCCAAGTGTTGGTGAGACCGTTATCCCAATCAATGCTTGGTCCAAGAATATTTTTCCGACGATCGATCCAACAACACCCACACCAGCACAGATCCACGGTGTCGCGGAACACAATCTTCCGCCGGGTCGAAAGCCTCGCGTTATGCTTGAACACTCAAGCATTTCGGGGGTACGCCATGACAACGGCCCTGCCCGCCCTCTACCTGGGTCACGGGGCACCGCCCCTGGTCGACGACGCCCTGTGGACCAGCCAGCTCAGCGCCTGGGCGGCCGAGCTGCCCCGGCCCAAGGCGATCCTGATCGTCTCCGCGCACTGGGAGTCCGCCCCGTTGGCGCTCGGCGCGACGGCCACCGGGGTACCGCTGGTGTACGACTTCTGGGGATTCCCGGAGCGGTACTACCAGGTGACGTACCCGGCTCCGGGCGCGCCCGAGCTGGCCGCGCGGATCAAGGCCCTGATGCCGGACACCGAGCCGGTCACCGAGCAGCTCAGCCGGGGCCTGGACCACGGCGCCTACGTACCGCTCCTGGTGATGTACCCGAAGGCGGACATCCCGGTTCTCCAGATGTCCCTGCCCACCCTGGACCCGGCGAAGCTGGTCGACCTCGGGCGCCGGCTGCGACCGCTGCGCGAGGAGGGGGTACTGATCATCGGGTCCGGCTTCCTCACCCACGGGCTGCCGTTCCTGCGCGACCTCCGTACCGACGCTCCGGCTCCCGGCTGGTCGGCCGACTTCGACGCGTGGGCCGCCGACGTCCTGGCGCGCGGCGCCGTCGACGAGCTGATCGACTTCCGGCACCGGGCGCCGGGTATGCCGTACGCCCACCCGACCGTCGAGCACTTCGCCCCGCTGTTCGTCACGCTCGGCGCGGCCACCGACCCGGAAGCCGCCCCGGACACCACGATCGAGGGTTTCTACCTCGGCCTGTCCAAGCGCTCGCTCCAGGTCAACTAGTCGGCCGCCTCGGCGGCAAGGTAGCCGGTCCTGCCTATGTCACACCGGCGGCCCGGGTACCGTCCCATGGGTGTGAGAATCTTCGTACGAGCCACGACCGCGTTGCTCGGCCTGCTGACCGCGACTGTCGGCGGATGGGCGATGATCTGGCCGGACTCCTTCAGCGAGTTCGTCAACTTCCCACCGCACCGGCATTTCCTCCATGACGTCGGCGCCTTCCAGCTCGGCATCGGGATGACCCTGCTGCTGGCCACGATCTGGGCCGACGCGTTGGCCACCGCCCTCGCCGGGTACCTGGTCGGCGGGACGGCTCACACCGTGGCGCACGCGGTCGACGCACACCTGGGTGGCAGCACCGCCCAGACGCTGTTCATCGGACTGACGTCGCTGCTGGCCGCGGCGATGCTGCTGGTGCGGTGGCGGCAGCTCGGCTGGGTCATGGGCGAGGTCGAGCCGGCCGCGGTACCGGTCCTGGCCCGTTTCAGCCGCCAGAAGACCGTGGCCCTGACCACGTACCGCCGGGACGGCACGCCGGTCAGCACGCCCGTGAGCATCGCGGTGGACGGTGACCGGGGCTACGTGCGCAGCTTCCAGCGCGCCTGGAAGACCCGGCGGATCTCCCACAACCCGGACGTGACCGTCGCTCCGTCCGACCGGCGCGGTGTGCCGACCGGCCCCGCCATCCCGGCCAGGGCCCTCCGGCTGACCGGGGCCGGGTACCGGCGCGCCGGCCGGGCGTTGGCCCGGAAGTACCCGATGCTGCAAGGCGTCCTGGTACCGCTGGCGCATCGGGTCGGGCGGGCCCGGACCGGCCGTACCGTGCACTTCGAGCTGATCCCGTCCGGCCGACCGGAAGCCGAACCCGGTCGGGCATCAGCCGCCGGGCGCCGGCTGGACTTCGCGTCGGCTGGACAAGATCGGCCGAACAAGATTGGGCCTACCGCACCAGGCCCACGTCGTTAGTCGCGGGACCCGCGCGAGGCGCGGGTGAGCCGGGACCGGCCCTCCGCGTCCAGTTTGTCGAGCATGGCCGCGAAGATCTCGGACAGCTGACCGACCTGCTCCGGGGTCAGCAGGTCGAAGAAGTTCTCCCGGACCGCGGCGACGTGTCCGGGCGCGGCCTGTACCACGACCTCCCAGCCCCGCTCGGTCAACACCGCGAGGTTGCCGCGCTTGTCCCCCTCGACCTTGCGACGGCGTACCCACCCGGCCTCCTCCAGCCGGGCCACCGCGTGTGACACCCGGCTCTGCGACGAGCTGGTGATCTCGGCCAGCTCGCTCATCCGCATCGACCGGTTCGGCGCCTCGGAGAGCACCGCCAGCAGTACGTAGTATCCGTGCGAGATGTTCGCGTCGGCCTGCATCTGGCGGTCCAGCACGTCGAAGAGCAGCTGGTGGACCGCGAGGAAGCCGCGCCACGCCTGCTGTTCCTCGTCGCTCAGCCACCGTGGCCGCACCGTCGCCCGCCCCATGCCTGTGAGCTTACGGGGCGCTGACCTCGGCTAGGCTTCCGGAGTGCCCGAGGGACACACGATCCATCGATTGGCCGACCGGCACCGCGCGCTGTTCGCCGGGCGGCGGGTCACCGTGCAGAGCCCCCAGGGTCGCTTCGCCGAGGGCGCCGCGCTGCTGTCCGGCCGGGTACTGCGGGATGCCGACGCGTACGGAAAGCACCTGCTGCACCGGTACGCCGGGGACCGGACACTGCACGTGCACCTCGGGCTGTACGGGAAGTTCACCGACGGTACGGGTACCCCGCCGCCGCCCGTCGGGGAGGTACGCCTGCGGATGAGCACCCGGGCGCACTGGCTGGATCTACGCGGTCCGGCCGCGTGCGAGGTGCTCAACCCGCCCGAGGTCGAGACGCTGCTCTCCCGGCTCGGCCCGGATCCGCTGCGTGCCGACGCCGAGCCGGAGCGCGCGTACGCCCGGATCCGGCGCACCGACAAGCCGCTGCTCGGGCTCCTGCTCGACCAGTCCGTGGTGGCCGGCGCCGGGCTGATCTACGTTACCGAGGTACTGTTCCGGGCCGGGCTACCGCCGACCACGCCCGGCCGGGAGCTGGCCCCGGACGCCTGGCCGGAGATCTGGACCGATCTGGTCGCGCTCATGCGGGAAGGCGTGGCACACGGCCGGATCGACACCGTCCACAGTGGACACACGCCGGAGGCGATGGGCCGTCCGCCAAGGATCGACCGGCACGGCGGCGAGGTATACGTGTACCGCCGCGCCGGGTACCCCTGTCTGGTCTGCGGTAACCCGGTGCGGACCGCGACGCTCGCCGGCCGCAACAGTTACTGGTGCGCGACCTGCCAGCCGGTGCGGGCTACCGTGCGTTCTGCCACAGCCCGATGATGTTTCCCTCGGTGTCGGTGAAATACGCGGCGTAGCCCATGTCGCCGACCGCCATCTTCGGCGCCGCGACCGAGCCGCCCAGCTTCTCCACCGTCAGGAGGCTGTCGTCGATGTCGTCCGACTCGATGGTGATGATCGGCGCGGTCATCTGGCCCTGCCGCTGCATGAGCCCGCCGTTGATGCCGCCCGGTTCCTTGGGGGCGCCCTGCTCGTCGGTATCGGTGGTGGTGACCGTGGTGTATTGCATTTCCGGCATCGGTTGGATCCGCCAGCCGAACGCCTCCCGGTAGAACGCCTGAGCCCGCTCGACGTCGTCCGCTGGGATCTCGAAGTGCACGACCCGCCCGCTCACGTCAACCTCCTTTGGTTGCCGGATCCGATCTCCTCACCCTATGCCCCGCCGTGGTGGGGTGCACCGTCCGCGCCGGGTAGCGTCCCACGGCTGCGGCGCAGGAACTCCCGCTCGGCCGCGTTGCCGGTACCGGCGATCGCCGCGTCATGCGCGAGCGCCGCTTCGGCGTTGCGACCCAGCCGGCGCAGCAGGTTCGCGCGGACGGCGTGGAAGAGGTGGTACCCGCCCAGGTCGAGCGCATCGACGATGCGCAATGCGTCCGCGGGTCCGTCGACCTCGGCCACCGCGACCGCCCGGTGCAGCGCCACGACCGGGCTCGGGGCGAGCGCCATCAGCCGGTCGTACAACTGAAGGATCTGCCACCAGTCGGTGACCGCGGCGGCCGGCGCGTCGCTGTGCACCGCATTGATCGCGGCCTGGATCTGGTATGGGCCGGGCTGGTTGCGGCGCAGGCACTGCCGGACGATGGCCTGGCCTTCGGCGATCAGGGCGCGATCCCAGCGGCCGCGGTCCTGCTCGGCGAGCAGCACGAGATCGCCTGCCACGGTGGTACGGGCGGGCCGCCGCGACTCCACGAGGAGCATGAGGGCGAGAAGTCCCATCACCTCCGGCTCGTCCGGCATGAGCTCGGCCAGCAGCCGCCCGAGCCGGATCGCCTCGGCGCACAGGTCCTGCCGGACGAGCTGCTCCCCCGAACTGGCCGTGTACCCCTCGTTGAAGATGAGGTACACGACCGCGAGCACGGCCCGCAGCCGGTCCGGGAGGTCGGCCTCCCGCGGTACCCGGTAAGGGATCCGCGCGTCACGGATCTTGCCTTTCGCGCGCACCAGTCGCTGGGCCATGGTCGGCTCCGGTACCAGGAAGGCCCGGGCGATCTCAGCGGTGCTCAGCCCGCCCAGCAGCCGCAGCGTCAACGCGACCCGGGCGCCCGGCGCGAGCGCCGGGTGGCAGCAGGTGAAGATCAGGCGCAGCCGGTCGTCGCGCACGGCGCCCTCCTCAACCGGTTCGTCCGGCGCGTACAGCAGAGCGGCCTGGGCGTGCCGGTCCGCGCGGGACGCCTCTCGGCGCTGCCGGTCGATCGCCCGGTTCCGGGCGGTGGTGATGATCCACCCCGCCGGGCTCGGCGGCAGCCCGCTTTCCGGCCAGCGCTGTACGGCAGCGGTGAACGCGTCCTGGACCGCCTCCTCAGCGAGGTCGATGTCGCCGACGACGCGGACCAGGACGGCCACCGCCCGGCCGTACTCCTCGCGGAAAACCCGTTCGATCTCCGCGACGGGTACGCCCGGCATGCTCAGCCCTCGGCCTCGCCCTGGAACGGCCGCACCTCGACCGGCAGCAGACCGACCGCGCGGGCGAGCTTGCGGCCCCACTCCAGCGCCGAGTCCAGATCCGGCGCCCTGATGATGGTGAACCCGGCGAGATGCTCCTTGCCCTCGACGTACGGCCCGTCGGTCACCAATACGTCACCGTCCTTCGCCCGGAGCACGGTGGCGGTACCCGGCGGGTGCAACCCTCCGGCGAAGACCCACACGCCGGCGTCCTTCATCTCCCGATCGACCGCGTTGACCTCCCGGATGATCGGATCCAGCACCTCGGGCGGCGGCGGATCCCGATCGGGCTCGTACACGCTAAGCAGGTACTGCTTCATCTCCTGGTCCTCCTGACGCTACCGCCGGCACCGTACCGGCCCTCACCCCCTATACGAACGCGGCCCCGCCCGATCGACAGAAGCCGGATCAGTCACGTTCGTCCGGCTGGGCAGGATTGGCGAGCGCCCGCCCGCGTTGTTGGCGCCGTCTCCACGCGAACAGGGCTCGCAGCCCGGTCACGGTCACGAGGAAGACAAGGCCCTGCAAGAAGCCGAACCACCAGGAGCGGTGGATGAAGTAGCCGACCATCTCGAAGCCCAACAACGCGACGAATACCCAGAGGATCCAGAGAACCGGCAGGATCCATCTTCGTCGGCCCACGCCTCCCAGCGTAGGCGGCCTCGGCCAGGTCGGAGAGGCCACGACCTGCCCTCGTCAGCAAGGCGAGAGAGCTGACGGCCTCGTTGGCCGGTACCGTTTCCCCGCACCCCTCGGTTCGGCCTGAAGGGACGTTCTTGTGGCTGACCTGCAGACCATCGTTCAGCAACTCCGCGGCATGGCGGCCGGTATCGAGCGGGCACAGCACGCCGTTGCTGCGGCCGACTCTCGAGCTGAAGAAATCGCGCAGCGGGCCATGATGACTGGCTTTGCCGGTATCGCCGTGGGCGTGCAGCAGCTCCGTATGAGCATCAGCGAGGTACGGCAACGGCTGATGAGTATCGGGCGGAGCGTGAGCGAGGCAGCGTCGCCGGTGGCCGGGGCGTCGGGTCGGCCGTCGCCCGGGGAAACCGTCGCCCTGCTCAACCCGGCAGACGAACAAGTGGGGTCGGTGCGTAGCGAGCTGGTCGGGCTCATCGAGCAGGTGACGCGGGTACAGCAACAAGCCGGTGCGGTACTGCTTGGCGGGCAGCCCGGCCCGATGATCTCTGCCCTTGACCAGGTGAAGCAGCTCCTGGCCGAGGTCATCGGGCAGAGCGATCTCACCCGGCAAGCGTTGCAGGAAGCAATTACCGAGGCGCGGCACCTGGGCGGACAGGGAAACTGAGTGGGGGCACTGGTGCTGTTGCGCCGTCGCCAGTGCCCCGGACTTCACCTGTTGCCGCTACTGCCCCGCCAGCTCGACGCGACTCACGCGGCCGAGCCGTGCCCGAAGGCGTGCAGCGGCTGCCGAGTGGGCGGTGGACGCCGGAGTTGGCCGAGAGGTACCCGAACGGCGTGCGGTTCACGGCTGACGGCTTCCCGGACTTCGCGCCCTACGCCACGGCTACCGTGGCGATTGAGCCGCACTTCGTGGGCAACTACACCAGCGACATCACAACAGCGACCGAGCTGGCCGGGCTGACGCGAGTGCCGGACGGGTACACCTGGCATCATCACCAGGACACCAGGACGATGCAACTCGTTCCCGTCGATCTCCATGAAGCTGTTCGGCACGCGGGAGGTACCAGCATCATGAAGGGCAGGCAGTAGCGATGGCAGTGGCGTACGTGCGCCGGGAACCGCCAGCCAGCCCAGAGCTGGTGGCCCGGCTGGAAGCGCAGATCGGCCAAGCACTGCCGTCCGAGTACCGCAACTACTTGTTGGCACAGGACGGCGGGCGGCTCGACAACAACGACCGGCACGTCAACACCATCTTCGGACTGGGGGAGGTGCCGGAATGGGCCAGCATGTGGCGCAAGGTGAAGACCTACGAGAGCCGGGTGCCCGCGTGGCTGCTGCCCGTGGCGTACGACGATGGCGGCAACCTGTACGCCGTTTCCCTACGACCAGAGGACTTCGGCTCGGTGTGGTTCTGGGACCACGAGGAAGAGGCGGACGAGGGGGAACCTCCGAGCGAGGACAACATCGAGCTGGTCTCGAAGGACTGGGATGGGTTCTTGAAAGGGCTGGAGGCTCGTCGGTAGCAGGTTTTTTCGTACACGTGTGCCGAGGTTGGTTAAAGTTTGGGTCCAACTCGCCAGCTAGGCGCCGCCAACTCTTCGCAGAGGCCAGGATGAACGGCCCGGTTGGTATCGGCTGCAGATCGCCAACCACGTGCGCGATCAAATCCTGCGTGGCGACCTGCAGCCGGGCGACGAAGTGCCATCCGAACGGCAGATCGCCGCTGACTGGGACGTGGCCCGGCCAACGGCGGCGCGGGCGCTGGAAGCCTTGCGACAACAGGGTTTCGTCGAATCGCGGCAGGGCTCGGGCACGGTGGTCGACGCCCTGCACCTAGCCGATGGCGAGGAAGCGGTACGGCGCCAGCCCATCATCTACGCCGAGGTCGTGACGCTGTCGAGCGGTCGGCAGATCCGGATGCTACCGGTCTCCAGCCAGCGCGCCGGGCTATGACCCTATCCGCGCCCGACTCCTCGCGGATGTACGTGGCGGGATGCTCGCGTCCGAGTATCTCTTGTCAAGATCGGACTCTACAGTGGATCGCGAGTCAGCCGGCTGATCTGAGCGCCGAGGTAGCGCTGTTCGCCGGCGCTGAGCGTGCGGCGGGCGGCGGCCCGGTAGTGCGCCAGAGCGGCCTCGTGGTCACCGGCCTTTTCGAGCAGGTGCGCGCGTACCGCGTCGAGCCGGTGGTGGCGGTTGACCCGGTCGTCGGTGTCGAGGGGCCGGAGCATGGCCAGCCCCGCCTGCGGCCCGTGCACCATTGCGGCAGCCACCGCCCGGTTCAGCACGACGATCGGGTTGTCGGTCATCGTCTGGAGTAGCCCGTACAGGGCGAGGATCTGCGGCCAGTCGGTGTCCTCGGCGCGGGCCGCCTCGCCGTGTACCGCCGCGATGGCCGCCTGTACCTGGTAGGGGCCGAGCGGCGCGCTCGACATCGTGGCGGTGAGCAGCGTGACGCCTTCCGCGATAGCGGCCCGGTCCCAGCGTGCTCGGTCCTGCTCGGCGAGGGGAACCATCGAGCCGTCCGGGCCGGTACGCGCGGGTCGGCGGGCGTCGGTGAGGAGCATGAGGGCGAGCAGGCCGGCCACCTCACCGTCGTGCGGGAGGAGCCGGTACAGCAGGCGGGTCAGCCGAATCGCCTCAGCGGACAGCTCGATGCGGTGCGGATCCGGCCCTGAACTGCTCAGGTACCCCTCGTTGAAGATGAGGTACAGGATTTGGCGAACGACGTCGAGCCGGCCGGTGCGTTCCGGCGGGGGCGGCATCTGGAACGGCATGCCTGAGGTCTTGATCCGTTGCTTGGCCCGGCTGATCCGCTGCGCCATCGTCGGCTCCGGCACCAGGAAGGCGCGGGCGATCTCCACAGTGGTCAGGCCGCCCACGGCGCGCAGGGTGAGGGCCATCTGCGCCGGAGCGGCGAGCGCCGGATGGCAGCACAGGAACAGCAGTCCCAGCGAGTCGTCCCGGCCCCCGTCGTCGATGTCCGCCGGGGGCGATATCAGGCGGTCGACCGGCGTACCGATCGCCGCGGCGGCCTCCCGGTCCCGGCGCGCCTGATCGCTGCGCAGCTGATCGATCATGCGTCGTGCGGCGACCTTGATCAGCCAGGAACGGGGCTCCGCGGGTACCCCGTTGACCGGCCACCGGGTGGCGGCGACCAGCAGCGCCTCCTGTACGGCGTCCTCGGCGACGTCGAAATGACCGTACCGGCGCACCAGCGCGCCGAGGACCTGCGGCGCCATCTCACGCAGCAGGTCCTCGACGTCGCGGTCGGCGGTCAACCGGCTACCCCTCCATGCCGGGCGGCCCGCTCATGATCGGCCGCACCTCGACGGTGTCCCCGACCGCCTCGACCACGCGAGCGGCGATCGCCATGGCCCGGTCGTGACTGGCGCAGTCCACGATAGCGAAGCTCACCAGGACCTCCTTGGCCTCCGCGTAGGGACCGTCGCTGGCCACCGGTCCGTCCGCCGCCGGGTGGACCGTCCTGGTCAGCGACGGGTCGGCCAAACCCTCGGTGAGTACGAGCTCACCCGACTCGGTCAGCTCCCTGCCGAGGTTGGCGTAGAACTCGCACATCGCGAGGAACTCCGGGCTGGTCACGTCGATCTGGGAGAAGTCGGCCTGCTTGGTGTACGCCAACAGCATGTACTTCATCGTGGTCCACTCCTATCCTGCACTGCGGTTTCATCTTCCAGCTCGGTGGTCAGATGGGCCATGATCAACGAGAGCCAGCCCCAGCCGACGACGGCGGCGAGCATCAGCGCCAGGCTGAACCAGGCCCTGCCCTGATAGAAATTCGGTATGCCTAGCGCCAGCCAGACGACCAGGCAGCCGACCAACCAGCCACGCCGGCGCTGCCGCCAGAACCGCCGGGCAAACACCAGGCAGGCCACCGAAACGGCCAGGAAAGCCAGCGGTGGGGCAAGACTGTGCAGCAGGCCGTGCCAGGTGTACCCGGCCGGAGCGCCGGGCGGAAACCCGTGATACGGGTCCGGCGAGAAGATGCCCGCCCAGACCAGCGCACCGCCGAGGACACCGATCAGCCGGGGCGCCCACGTGCCAGCGGGTTGGCCTCGCAGGGCCCGCCGTACCCCAACCCCGCCGGCCAGATACAGCGACCCCGTCACGACAAAGTTCGCGACCTGAATCCAGCCTGATCCGCCCAGGCTCAGCAGGCTGACCGGGTGCCATTTGAGGTCGAATCCGGTCCGGGTCGCGGCCTGGAGAAACACCACCGCCGCGAACAACGGCGCGGCAACGGTGCCGCAGGCCAGCAGCGCCCGGGTGCTACCGGGGCCGGCGCGTACCTCGATCGCCGGCAAAGTGCCCGTCTGACTCATCATCTCGTCCTCTCCGTGGTGAACCGTCACTCGGTACCTCGGAGCCGACGCCGACGCCTCGACAGCCCGCGTCAAGAATTTTCCGACACTGCATCGGGCAGATGCGGCTGACGATGGCATCGGCGCCGGCAAGGGCCTGTGTGAGGGGTGCTGGTATCGGTGGCGTCCGCGGCGCGTGGCTGGACGCGGGGGTGCGGAGGCATCCGGTCGGACCGGCGTGCCACCGCCGTGACAGTCGATCACGACCACCCACGGGAATCACCGAACGTCACAGGCACGCCCGTCGATCAACTTTGAATGACGCTCCTGGTCCGATCAATTGCTGTCTTCGATATCCGCGCGACGTCGCCGACGCGGCCCGAGGTTGAGTGTGCGTCGGAGATCTCTGCCTTTTGAAAGCCCAGGACGCACCGAACGCCCAGACCGAGACCACTACCGGTCAGGCCATTGATTTCAGCGATGAGAATTATCGGGGCCGACCCGGCACCATGGGTTGGCCGGTCCGGACGGCCTGCACTACTTGAAGAATGGCGGCGCTGGTCTGCAAGGCGTGGCTTCGATTGTCTACCAGGCCGGCGTGTGTTGCCCCGTCTATGACGCGTGTGAGGCTGTTTGTTGACAGCGCGGCTTGCCGGACGAACAAATCCCGTAATGCCTCGATCGAGCCGTCGCCTTTACTTCCCAAAACGATGACCAGTGGCTTCGACCCCAGACCACCGGCGCGACGAACCTGATCTAGCGCGACCGAGAATGAGGCGTCCACGGCGCGAATAGTCTCCAGGGACTTCACGGAGTCAAAGAACGCTTGAAGCTCCCGGCGCTGCCGCGGCGGCAGGTCAGGATCGGGTGCATACGACGGAATCAGGCCCAAGCGAAAGATGCCGAGTCGCCCCAGGTACGGCGCGACCGCCAACTGGTTGCGGTCTACGCCGACGCCTTCTGGCTTGCCGAGATGCTTCCAGGCGTCCGGGTCGGACCCTTCGATCAGCGCCATGCCAGCCACTTCGTTGGGATACTGATCGGCGAACATCCGCACGGACAGGCCGCCCAGTGAGTGCCCGGCGAGAACGTACGGCCCGGGAATCGCTGCTCGGGTCAGCAATGTATGCAGCTCGCCCGCGTGCTGCTTGGCATCGCGCGGCTTCGGACCGCTATCGCTCCAGCCTAGCCCGGCCCGGTCGTAGGCACACACGCGCGTGGTCTTGGCAATTTCGGGCTGAACCCAGGCCCAGTTCGATACCGTGCCGGGAAAGAGCGCATCGAGAATTACGGTCGGGCCGCCTTCACCGGTACAGTAGATGTGCAGCCGGTAGCCGCCGCCCACATCGACCATCCGGCCGGGCGGAGGGTAGGCTCGCCGATCCATTTCGGTGGCGATAGCTTGATAAGCCGTGCCGGTGACGGGGAGCGCAACCGTGGCAACGCTCAACCACAACAGGATTCGGCGAATCCAAAAGGAAGACCCGCGCTTAGTGCTTGGCGGTTCCGGAGCCTTGCCACCGGGCAATGACGTACTCTCCATGTTTGTCAAACCCCTATCGCGAGGATACTTTCAAGTTCCCCTACAATGTCCTTACTCATGAACCAGGTCCGCGACACCGTCGACCGCTACCTCAACCGCCCGGACCCGCCAGGTACCGTGTTTAGGCCTGCCAGGTCAGACCGAACAATTCACCGGCGGGATCGGTAGCCCGGTCGCGGCGGGCTCACCGCGATGACGCTTGCCGGAGCAAGACGACGCGTGGACCAGGTCTGGGACGGTCTGTTCGTGATCACCTGGTCGATCGTGCGGTAGCTCTCGGATGAGGCGAGCGCTTACCGAGCGCCTCGACGCGTGGACGCCATGGCAGCGTTGCCCGGTCCAGATCGAACTCGCACGCATGTTGTGCAGAAATCCGTCCGCTCACAGGCGCCATTCCAGCAGCGCCTGGCGTACCTGGGCCGCGCTTGGGGCGGCCGCCGCCCAGGCCACGTACCCGTCCGGCCGTACCAGCATCGTCAAACCGTCCGGGTGCGCCGGCCGGACGCAGCGCAGACGGTCGTTGTCACCCATGCCGTCGGCATCGACGAGGACGAAGTGGCCGGTCCGAAGGGCCTCGTACAGCCGGCCGCCGCCGGCCAACGCAACGTCCGCAGCGCGCTGGCCCGCGCGCTCGTGTCCGCCCGGCGGCCGCGCATACCGGATCGCGATACCTGAGACCGTGCCGGCCGCACGTCGCGCCACGGGGCGCAGCCGCACGGCCGCGGCGGCAACGGCGCTGGCGACCGGAAGCATCATCGGCCCCATGAGCGCGACGCGCAGCATGCCGCCGCTGACGCGCAGGATCAGGCGGCCGACCGGATGCCGCTCGGTGTGGTAGGTGTCCAGCAGCCCGGGACGGGCTCCGCCCTGGATGTCGGCGGCCAGCTTCCAGCCGAGGTTGGCCGCGTCCTGCAGCCCGGTGTTCATGCCCTGCCCGCCGGCCGGCGAGTGCACGTGCGCCGCGTCCCCGGCCAGGAATACGCGGCCGATGCGGTACTGCGGAACCTGGCGCTCGTCGCTGTGGAAGCGTGACATCCAGCGGGCGTCGTGGACGCCGAAGTCCGTACCCAGCGCCCGCGTGATCGTGGCCCGGATCTCGTCGAGCTCGACCGGGGCATCGTCGGGCAGCTGACGGTCGCGGCGCCAGGCGATCACCCGGTACCACCCGTCCCCGAACGGGGCGACGAAACCGAACACGTGGCCGTCGGCGTTCGCGGTCACCACGTCGGGCGGGGCGTCGGCGAGCCCGACGTCGGCCAGCATCACCGAGCGCGCCACCGTCCGGCCCGGGAACGGCGCGCCGATCGCGCGGCGGACGGTGCTGTGCACTCCGTCGGTGCCGACTACATAGGACGCCCGCCAGGTGTCGGTCTCGCTGCGGACCTCGACCCCGTCGCCGTCCTGGCGCACTGCCTGCACCTCGGCGCCGCGCACGATCTCGGCTCCGTGCTTCACGGCGCGCTCTTCGAGGAGCCGCTCGGTGTGATATTGCGGTGTGATCAGAACATACGGGAAGCGGCTTGGTAGCCACGACAGGTCGACCCGCAGGCGGTTGAGGAACTGCAACTCGCCCACCTGGGTACCCGTGCCGACGAGGTCGTCGGCCAGCCCACGGGCGTCGAGGATCTCCAGGGTGCGGGCGTGCACCGCGAAGGCGCGGGTCAGGTTGCTCTCGTGCACCGGCCGGCGCTCCAGCACCGCGACGGAAACCCCCGCCGCGGCCAGATCGCCCGCGAGTAGCAGACCGGTTGGACCGGCTCCGACGATCACGACGTCGCTTCGGTGATCTGGCATCATTTCTCCTCTGGTCAACGAGCGTTGACTAAGAGTAGAGCGCACCTGTCGGCGGATGTCAACGTGCGTTGGCCTACAATCGTTGACATGACAGCTGATCAACGTCCCCGGCGCTCGGACGCCACCCGCTCGGCGATCCTCGCCGCGGCTCGCGAGCGGTTCGCCTCGGACGGGTACGAGCGCGCCACGATCCGCGCCATTGCCGCCGACGCCGGGATCGACCCCGCCATGGTGATGCGCTACTACGGCACGAAGGAGAAGCTTTTCGCGGCGACCGCCGAGTTCGACCTGCGGCTGCCCGACCCGAAGACGCTGCCGCGCGACCAGATCGGAGCCCTCGCCGTCACCATTTTCCTCGAGCGGTGGGAGAGCGACGACACGCTCATGGCCCTCCTGCGGGTCGGCGTCACGAACGAGGCGGCGGCGGAGCGGCTGCGCGGCATCTTCGCCACCCAGGTCGCGCCGGCCATCGCGGCGGTCGTACCCGATCGATCCGAGATGGCGACCCGCTCCGGGCTCGTCGCGTCACAGCTCCTTGGCCTCGCCCTCACCCGATACGTCCTGCGCCTTCCGCCGGTCGCTGCGATGAGCCGCGATGAGGTGGTGCGCTGGGTCGGTCCCACCATCCAGCGCTACATCACCGGACGCTAGACGAGCAATGTCCTCTGTCACGGCGCGGGATGCGCTGGTACGAGACGGGCTCGGCGCGCAGGCCCAGGGTGTCCTCCACGGGCTGAGCCGGACCCGGGTGTGGGCCTTGCTGCCACCGGCCAGGCGCGTACACGGCAGATGCCGACCCGGCCGCGGCGGTACAGGCAGCCGCACCGTCTTGCGGAAACCGCACAGGCGGCAGTGGCCAGTCACACGAACGCGCCTGGGACATGACCCAACAGCGCAGGTCGGCCTTGGTAGACCCGTGGCGTTCAGATCACCACGCCGCCGACCGGCAAGCGGTTCGCACCAGCCGCGAAGCGTGCGCCTGCACAGCGCCCGACCCGCGTCTGCCTCCGCGTTTCGGGCGCGTCTGGGTACGCGTTTGGTGTGGGCACGGCTGGGTTCGAACCAGCGACCCCTCGCTTGTAAGGCGCCACTACTACTGCAATCATGGCTCCGGCCTGCGACTATGTTTGTGGGCTGGTTGCTCCACGATGCTTTGGCCCCGGCCTCCTACTTGAGTTCGCTCCACGGCTGGCTCCACGCCCTGGTTCGGTGGGACGTACCTGCTTGCGCCGGATGCCCTCGGTGGCGGCCACTCTTCGTCGTCGGTCGGCGCCAGCTCCGAAACAGGCTACGAGCCGGGCGTTGCGTCTTACCGCCCCGGACCGCCAACCGTGCCAGAGCGGCCGCCGGGCCACCGACCTTCCGTGTGAGAACTTTCTGTACGACCGTTCAAGTGCGGCCCGCGCTGCGGGCCGCTCGCGCCGCCTCACGGGGGCCGGGCCGTGGCCGGCCCGCCGACGGGCGCCTTGCCGCTTCGCTCCCGGCGCCCGTCGGTTGCAGCCCCCCGGCAGCGCGACGGCGCAATGAGGGGAAGCCTCGGGGCCGCCTGATGTCAGGTGGCGCCGAGGCTTACGGGTAAGAGCAACTGCCCTGGCTGGACGGGCAGGCTCCGGGGTGGTTGGCAAGATCCACGTCGATTGGCTGCGGGCGGGGGATGGCTCCTCAGCGGGGTACCGGGGCAGCTTTGTGTCGTAGCCTGCATTGGTGAGCCTGCCTATCTGGAACGTAGGCCCGTGGACGTCGTGGGCTGGACTGGCAATTGCCGTGGAATGTCTACTGGCAGGGCTGGCGCTTGGGGCGGCGGGGTCTGGGCTCTGGCTCTGGCTACATCGTTCGAGCCCGGCGCTTCGCCCCGCTCGACACGATGAGCAGCTCGACGAGTTGGCCAACCGCGCCGACGCTGAGCCCGCAAATCGCGATAGGGTTGAGATGGCTCTAATGCCGGGTGGCCAACCCGATTCGCCTGAAGCGAAAGCACAGTTCTTTGAGCTATACAAAATCATGGTGCAGACTTCGGAATCCTTGGTTGCCCGTCGGCAGGGGACCAATACCTTCTTCCTAACGGCGAACGCCCTTCTTCTCACAGCGATCGGGCTCTTCGTCCGCGTTGGCTTCAATGCGAGAACGCACAGCTTAGCGATCGCCGTTTTGTGCGCAACAGGTCTTATTGTCAGTTGGGCGTGGCGGACTCTGCTCGTTTCGTTCGGTCAGTTGAACAAGGGCAAGTTTGCGGTCATTCTCAGACTGGAGAAGGCGCTCGCGGCGGCTATCTTTGATGCCGAGTGGGAAGCGCTGGATCGCGGCGAGAACAAGCAGACCTATCGCAGCTTTACGAGGAGCGAGTCTCGCGTCCCTCTCCTCTTCATGACAATCTACCTATTAGCTGGCCTCGTCGCCACGCTCATCTCTCTTGGTTGGCGACCTTAGAGGCGACAGCCCGAATAGCGGCCACGTAGTCGTCATCCTGGGCCGCGACAGATCGAGGCAATTGGGAGTAGGGCACTAATGCCGGGTGACCGGGGTCTTCAGCCAACATCCAACACACCCACGCGTTGTGCACATCGTCGGCCGTCACGGCGGCCCCGAGCGCGATGAGCAGTACGGCATACATCCTGAACAGAGGGATGGTGTTCTTATCGTCCGGCATGGCGCGTGAAGGGACTTCACGGCGTATGCGTTCAGCAATGACATCGAGATACGTATCGCCAAACTTCGCTCTCGTCACACCCAGCGCTCCAAGGCCTGGACGATTGCATCGAAGTTCCATCGGATGACCTTCGATAGCCCGGGCGGATTCGGATGAGTCTGATCTGCGTTAATCTGAATTCCGAAGATGTAGTGGCCCTGCCGAGCGGTCTCGGCGATCTCCCAAAGAACTGCCTCGCTTCTGTAGGTCGTTTTTCCGACGAGGACGATTGTGCCGGCAGTCTGGGCGATACGCTGCTTGCAGTTTGTCTTCCATTTTGTGTCGAAGGGATCGTGCACTGAGTAGTCAACGAACTCGATCTTGTTGTTCTTGTTCCTGGCGTGCTCGATTAGGAAGTCACGTGCCCAACGGTCTTCCATCTCGAAACTAACGAATGCACGCGGCCCGGCCATCTGCTCCCCACCTCTGTTGTCGTCAATCGAAGATTGTACCTCTCGGCGCAACCGTTGCGTCTCACCCCAGAGAGGCACCTCGGTGGTCGGGAGACCGCTGACGCCGCCCGCATAGAGACGGTGCTTTTGGCCTCGTGGAACTAGGCGACGGCCGAACCTACAAGACCCGGGGCATGAGGCGGTAGTTGGAGCTGAACCAGCCAGTCACCTGTGGTCTCCGCCCGAGTCTCGCTCAGCCCGAGAGGGTCGTCGCCAGCTCGCCGGCCTTGTCACGCCAGCCATCGATCAAAGCCTCTGGCGTGGTGTTCTGGATCTCGGCGATCACCGCGAGCATGGCCGCGACCGGCTCTGCGGCGAAGGCTCCCTGTGGAAGGCGAATGTCGATCCGGTAGCTTCCGTCCGCCCCACCCGCGCTGATTCCCACGTCCGGCAGGCCTGCCTTCAGCGCAGACCGGACCACCTTCATCGCATCGTCGACCTTGTGGATCAGGTCGACGCTGATCGCGTCTCCAACGACACGTGCCCGCATGTTTCCTCTTCCTAAGATCGTGACTCGATCAGAAGAGCGTAGTGACCGGCTCGCACGTGTGCGCGAAGGCGCGCCGGCCAAACTTCCGCGTGCGTCTTGACCTTCAATCGAACGATGTTGACCACGCCAACATCGTTTGTTGCCTGACACGGAAGCGTCCAACCAGCAAGACCGTCCTCGCCGGACGGGCAGACAACAGGATGGTCGGAAATCGGAGACCGCCAGGTAGTCGGTGGGCACCGGGCCATCCCGTCGGCCGGTTGCGGGCTGACGCCCAAGATCGGGTACGCCAGATCTGCGACAACAGAGGAGCAACGTGCGCACACCCAGCCATAGAGTAACTTCTCCGTCAGACATCGAGAACCACATCGCTCGCACGGTCGATGGGTAGGTTCAGTCGCTGACTGCGTGCCCGGCTCCCACCGAGCACGACGGCGTGCACGTCTTGGAGATGGCATTCCAGCCCCCTTGTCGGCGGATGTTATCTACCCTCGTCGCCCGGAGGCGGGCAACAGATCCTGCCCCGCCGGCCGACCGCATGATGTGCCATCTGCGTTCGGGCTCATGATCAGGCCGTCGCCAGGCCGTCGGACGTCGGCCAGCGTTGACCAACAGCAACCACCGCCAACGGCGTCTGCCCAGGTCGCACAGAGTGACGAGCCACCCAGCCAGGGAGCCGATTCCCGGGCTATCTGTAGTTGGTGAACCGGCGTACGGAGCACCTGAGAGCTGTCGTCCCTGGGCCAAGATCGGTCGGACCAAATCGGGACCATCTGGCGACGGAAACTGGTGACAGGCAACGACAGACGTTGACAGCCTCCGCGCTGGTCACAGCGCCGATCGGTCCGATTCGCGTTGAGTTGATTGCGAATTCGCGGAACGACATCTCAAAGAATCAGGTCGGTGGATCGAGGCTTAGGTCGGCTGGTTGCAGTACTCCGCTGCTGTACAGCAGCCCCTTCCCGTCACGCCCTGAGGCACGGTGGCGGCGGTCTTGAAAAAGAGTGTCGCCGAGGATGCCTCGGTAGCCCTGCCTCCACACTTTACCGTCTTGACCTGGGTCTTCGTCCTATTCGACGCTCGGAGCTGGATCAGCTCTCGTACGGCCATGTACGGCCGCCGACCGTTGGTCGTGGACCAGGTGCGGACCAGATCCGGTCCGGTGGAATCCGCAGTCGCCGCTGTGATCTACGCATTACGAACCGGGCGACTTACGGTCGCGTCGGGCGTCATCGGTTGCTGTACTTCAGTGTTGCGTGCGGGACTAGTGCTGTCCGTTCCGGCAGATTCGCCGCTCTTGGTGCGACGTTGACGTGGCGCAACGCGTTTTCGGGAGCTTGGTCGAGAGTCGGCGCGTCCGGGCCAGTAGTTCGGCGGGCTGACTTTCGGGTCGATCAGATCGAACTGCCCCTTATTACAGCGGACGGGCTTAAGCAGTACCAACCGTTGACCATCCGCCTTTTCCAGCTCAGGAAGTACAGCAGTGAGTCCAGCGACGATCGTCGCGATCGCGCTCGCGGTCGCGGCTACGCCGGTGCCCGTTTGCTCAAAACGCACGTGGTGAAAGCCGTATTTCTTGATCAGCTTGCATTCCTCTTGCCTGTACAGCTGGTTGACATCTGCGGTAACCAAGACTTCGTACCCCCGCCCGGCCAGGTCTGGAAGAAGTCTAAGATCCTTCTTGCCCTTCCAGCCGATCGTATGAACGTGATCAACTTGATGCCTAGGCAGCAAGTGGACGAGTGGGCTGAGAGCAGGTTGCGGCACCTGCTCATCCAGCAAGATTTTCACGCGCAATCACACCGCTACACGGTTGTTGTAGTCGCGCACATATTGATCAAACGCCACGGCACCGGCAACACCAATGGTGGTAACCGACGGGTAGAAGTGTCGTATGTCCTCAGCGTTGAGTCCGTCGGATGCAAGGCCAGCGATGGTGTCGTATGGGATCCTGGTGTTTTGGATGACGGGGAATCCGTCGAGCGTGCCGGGATGGATCTCTACCCCACGCTTAGGGCGACGCAGAGGCACAACTGTGGCGCCTGTCCAGCCCCGAAACTCACTGAGCACGTCCCTCATCGTGATCAGCAACCGCTGACCTGGGTGCTTAAGGAGATCTACGCTCTCATCTCCAGTCGCCCATACGATCGTGCTTCCGTCTCCAACCAACCGATAGTTCGAAAGGTGTTCCACGTCAACGAGCGTCTGAAGGTTGGCCACCGCCTTTCTGATCTTCTGAAGCGAGAAATCAGTTCGGAGTGCGGCAAAGGTACGAATTGCGATGAGGTCCCTGAAGCTATATCGAACTGGACGTACTGGATGAGCCTCGGGAACGAGAAGGGGGACGGTACCCGAGCGCCAGTTGCGGAGCTGGTGAACTGTCACGCCACCAAGCGCCGCTGTCAGCGTGTCCGGGTACGCCATGAAACCTCCTCCACGCTCCACTGTAGAGCACCCCACGGTAATCGAACGCTAAGAGGAACGTATCTATACGAACGGGTCGCTTGCCCTCGCCTACACGAGATCTCCCGCCGTCCCGTCTGCCATCGACCCGCCCATCGGGGAGCGGGCCGGCGCCGGGCCGCAACCACCTGCGTACGCCGCGCCGTGACAACCCAGGCTTGCGGTCCCGGCGCCGGTTTGCTCGGCTTGCCCGGGTCGGTGGCGGGCGGGACGGCTCGCAACCGATCGCCACACGTCGCTCGGTGCGGCGGGAGACGCCGGTGGAAACGTACGCCGGGCCGATCCGGATGCCGAAGCGGATACCCACGACGTGACGGTACGGCTGGCCGGACCTACCTGGGAGTGAGCCGATCGGCCGGGACGGAGTCGGACGATCTGCCGTGGGCTACACCGGGCGGATCGGCCCGGAACCCGGCGGGTACTGCCACGGAGCCCGGGTCACGATGATCCCGGAGATCGCCTGCGCCTCGTGCACTACGTGCCGCACAGCCAGGCCGCCCGATCTGTTCCCGGTGTCGATCGCTGCGACGAGTCCAGCGGCGTGACCGTCACATCACCATCAGCACCTTGATGTTCAACGTGGACAGGTCGCGGGACAGCAACTCGGCCAGCGCGGTCCGGGTCTGGGCGACGAACCGGCTCGATGTCGCCGTGGCCGTATGAAGGGTTTGGGTCGGGGAACCGGTAGCAGCGGTAGCACCGGCGTGGCAGTGCAGGTCGGGGGGCGGTGTGGTGTTACCGGTTGGGTGTTGTGGCCGGTAGCGGAACCGGTAGCAGCGCGGCCGAACCGGTAGCAGCGGGCCGGGCTTGCTGGTGTGGGTGCTACCGGTTTCGGTGGCCTGCTACCGGTGGTGTTACCGGTTGGGTGGGTGTACCGGTAGCGGGCGGCAGGGGTGCTGGGCTGCGTAAATCCTCGTGGGTACGGCTGGTGCTACCGGTGCTACCGGTTTCTGGCACTGATGGTACGTGTAGGGGCGGGTAGAAGGCCGTTGCGCTGGTCATGACTGGGCCACGTCCGGTGATCCGCCGAGCAGCCCGGGGCACAGGTGCAGCACCCGGCGGCTCTTGCCGAGCACCCGCCTGACCACGTCGAGGTGCCCGTGTTCGATGTCGGTGCTGGCCAGGTACTTGGCCTCTCGCAGCCGCTTGGTCATGGTTGTCTTCGTGGTGGCCAGGGGCGCGCCGGCGCGGTTGGTGTGGTCACGGGCGACCTCGTACGCGGCGCCGGGGTCGAGGTAGATCTCCCCTTGGTCGGATAGCCAGCCGATGCAGGTGCCGCGGGGGCGTTCGTCGATGCCCATGCCGTGTTGCTGGGGTTGCCAGCCCCAGTTGACCGCGTCGGGTGGGGCCAGGCCGGTGCCCTGCGCGGCGAGGTGGGCATGGCCGCCGGTCAGCGCGGCGGACAACGCGCGGATGTACAGCTGCGCTGGGGAGAATTCCTGTGCGTGGGCGGCCTGCTGGTCCGCCAGTTGCATCATCGCTGTGAACACGCCGGCAAGGATCTGCTGTGCGTCGGCGTCGGTGACCGCACCGAGCATGGTGGCGTACTGCAGCCAGGTGGTCCAGCCGGTGAGCAGGCTAGCGCTGGCCTCGGGCACGCGTAGGTGCCGGCCGTCGGCGGTCAGTTTCTGCCGTAGGTCGCTGATCAGCCGCCGCACCGTCGCCGGGTAGTCGGGTTCGGTGTCCATGTGGTGGGCGAGCCAGCGGATGTAGCCGGCCATGGCCAGGGTGTACACGCCGTCGGCGGCCAGTTTCTGGGCCTCGGTGAGCTTGTCCCGGTCGACGTCGTGGCGGGCGGCTTCGGTGATGGTCAGCCGGGCGCGTAGTGATTGCCCTGGTGGGACGTCCTCCCCGGTGGTCAGGATCTGGGCGCGGGGTGGCCGGGCGGGGCGGGGGGTGCCGTCGGGGCGTAGCCGGCCCCGGTCGGAGCTGTTCGCGGCGCCGCGCAGGACCCGGTCCGCAGCGGCCGCGAGGCGGCGGGGGTCGTCGGCGGCCTGGGGGGCGTAGTCATCGATGACGAACAGCACGTTGGCCAGGGCGTGGGCGGTGACCTCCAGCGCGTTGGCGGTGGATTTCCACTCCGCCGGCAGCCCTTTGGCGTCCAGGTCAGGCCCGTAGTGCTGGCACATCAGCGCCGAGATGGCGGTCTTGAGCGACCCGGACTGGCCGGCGACGAACACGCTGGTGTCCGGCAGCACCGGCAGCGCCGCCCGGTAGGTCGCCCCCAGCATCGGCGCCGTGAGCGTCGCCGGGGCGAGGTGGCGCAGGTCCAGCGAAGCCCGCACGGCGGCGCGCAGCTCGTCGACACCCGCGACGGCCGGGTCGGGCAGCCGGTAGTTGTTCAGCCGTGGGTTCCCCAAATCGACGTGGCAACTAGGGTCGAGGCCGTCGGCGCCCAGCGCGCCGGAGGTGGTCAGGAACCGCCAGTGGTCGTCGATGCGCCGCCACCCGGTGTGCGCGTACTCCACGATCGTCTCCCACTCGCCGGCGCCCAACACCTGCGCAGCGGTCAGCACGTGCGCCTCATCGCGCGGGGCGGGCAGGATCACCGCGGACGCGCCGACGGCCCGGGCCGCCCACTCCCGCGCCCGGTGCAGCCGGTCCCCCGCGACGTCGACCTCCCCGATCCGGCCCGTGGGGAGGGTCACCCGGATCCGCACCACGTTGACCCGTTCGGCGCCATCGTCGCGGGTGATATCGGCGATCACCCGGGGGATGAACCGGGCCAGCAGCACCGGGCCGGACTCGTCGGCCAGGTACAGGCAACCGTCATCCTTACCGGCGAGGTAGCGGCTTTCCGGCGCCCATGGCGTGGCCCGCCGTGCGGCCCAGAACGTCTTCTTGGCCTCGGCCAGGGCCTGGAGCCAGTCCCGGGCACCGATGTGCCCGGCGCCGGTGATCGCGTCGCGGTACTCCTGCTGGACCGCCGCGGTGCACCCGCCCAGGGACCGGATGATCTCGTGGACCCGCCGGCGGCGGTTGACGTCGTCGAGCGTGGCCAACTCGGCCAGCAGTGCGGTGATGTCGCCGGGCCCGTCGGCGTCGGCCAGCCCGGGGATGTCGCTCATCGGCTGCCTGCCCGCCGCTGGGCTGAGCGGATGGTGCGTTCGGCGGCGGCGTGGTGGTGCCCGGCGCGGACGATCGCGTCGCGGAGCTGGTCGAGGACGTCGTCGCCGGCGCCGCCCTCGATGGCGCGGCGGGCGGCCCAGTACAGCGCGTTGTTGCGGTCCCCGGCGGGCCGGGCTTCCAGCCACCGCACCAGCGCGTCGAAGCCCTCCGGCCGTTGACCCGGGGGGTGTTGGCGGGGTGGCTGGGGTGGGTCGAGGAAGTCCCGGATCGCCCGCCAGTCCACGATGACACCAGTGGGCCGGCGGTGTTCGGCCAGCCTGTACCCGCGGCTGTCCACTGTGGAGGGTGGGGTGAGGACGTAGCCACCGTGGCCGCGAAAGTCGATCCCGTGCCGGGGCCGGGCGCTGTTGCCCTGCCCGCTGCCGGTGTAGTACAGGTGCCAGCCGCCGGACGGGGTGACCACGACCGCGGTGGCGCCGCGCAGCAGCCCGGCATCGCGTAGCCGGGCGAAGCTGGCCGCCCCCGGCGCGCCGTGTTTGGTGTCCACGTCGATGACGTCGGGGCCGGGTGCCCCGGTGGCCAGGCCGATGTTCGCGGTCGGGGTGCGGGTCCACCAGGCGGTGATGACGGTCGGGTTGGTGGTGGCGTCGAGGACGCCGTGCCCGTACCGCCCACACTCGCCACGGCAGCCGGTTCGCTGCGGGCTGCCCTGCGGGTGCGGGTTGCTGTAGAGCGGCACCTTGGCGCCCGGGGCGCACGCGAACACGGGCCAGCCGGCGGCGGCGTAGGACAGGGCGGCGGCGAGCATCCCGCTCACGCGGCCCACCCGCTTCCGTAGGGCCTATCGCGGGCAAGGGCGGCCAAGCGGTCGAGGGCACGGATCCTGGCGTGGATGCGTCGCTGCTTGCCCCGGGCGAACTCGCGCAAGAGCGTGCTGGAGTTTGCCGGTTGGTGCACGGCGCCGTGCCGGTTGCGGTGATCACGCTGTTGGGTGTGTACCGTGGTTGCCACGTGGTGCTCCTTCCGTGGGGCTGTAGCGATGGCCGGGGCCGACACCCCGGCCTCGCTGTTTCTGCCGGTCATGACGCTGGTCGTCGGGCTGCCCTCCTGTCCTGTTTCGGTGTGTAGAGGTGCTGAGCCGTCGCATCCGCCGGCGAACACGACGCCTCGGTTCGGGGATCCGTCGCTTCCGACGTCGGGTGCGACGCGTCGTCCAGGACCTGAAGCGACGCGTGGGCCTGATCCGACGCGTCGCGTTCCACCGTGGTGCTACGCGACGGGTCAAACAAACTGCCCTGGCCGTCGGAAACGGCCGCGGTGGTGGGTCTGCTCATACCGCCGCTCCGTCCCGCCGTGGGCCGGCCGTTTGGGCGGCGTGGGTTTCGGCGAGCAGGTCGAGTTGCGGCCAGGCTGCGGCGGCCAGGACGCGGGCCCGCCAGGCGAGGGCGAACTGGGGGCAGTTGGCTTCGTTGCGCGCGGGGCCGTGGGCGCAGGGTCGGGTGCGGCGGCCGTGGTAGGACCAGGCGAGGGAGTCGGCTGAGTGCAGGTACGCGGCGTACCTGGCGAGGCCGGAGGTTTTCACGCCGAAGCCGTGCAGGCGCAGACCGGTGGCGGCGAGGTCGGCGACCAGGGCGCCGATTTCGCCGGTGGCTTGGCGGCGGCACACCGATCCCAGCCCGACCAGCGGCTCGCGGTGCAGGTCGACGCCGGCGCGCTGGTAGTCGTCAATGCAGCGCCGGTAGTCGTCGATGGTCTGTCCCTGCAGGACGGGGATGAACGGCACGTCGGCGGCCAGGCTGCGCAGCTGCACGAGGTTGGTGACGGTGCGGCGCTGGTGCTCGGCGACCGATAGTCCGGTGCCGGCGAAGCGCAGCGGCCCGACCCGCCCGCCGCGGATCACGATGTCTTCGGTCATCCAGTCCATCGGCGCGGCCCACGCGAGGTGGCCGATCTGGTCGGCGCAGCGCCGCACGAACGCCACGTAGGCGGCGGGGGTGATGGTCCACCCGCCGTGGTACTGCAGTTCGGTGAATCCGCCACTGTCGAGGGCCCACGGGCCGCGGGCGCGGGGCAGCGTCGCCCGGTGTTGTAGCCGGGTGCGGGAGACGAACAGCGGGACGTCTACCACGGTCAGCCAGTGCGGCATGTGGGTACCCAGCCAGAACCGCATCACGGCCC
>Ga0137372_10000749_pt1 | contig 31217 bp, 22 predicted proteins | sample SagtaG_6_FD_104911 | JGI IMG/M metagenome (GOLD analysis project Ga0137372, IMG submission 104911) | Vadose zone soil microbial communities from Sagehorn Ranch, Mendocino, California, USA - Sage1_R_60_16 metaG | ecosystem: Environmental > Terrestrial > Soil > Vadose zone | place: USA...
GAATACTTGAAGAAGAGATCAACGTAATCTCGCAGTTCCGCCATCGATGCTTCGGAGATAATTGAAAACACCCGCAGATTACAATCTTTAGGGATTTTACCGGCCATTCTCGAGTCGGCGATTACAAAAGCGGTCGAGTGCAAACCCTTCTGCCATCCTGGCTCACGCGCATCTCGAAAACTGAGGACATCGGGATCAAGGCCAGCCGCCACGAGAATGGTGCGAGCCCGTCGCAAAAACTCCGGCCAGCGCGAAACCACGCCGACGAGCGCATCAGAGGCCGGCAGCGTCTGACCATGCATCGATGCCGGTACAGAGTGAGAACGGAGTGCAATTACATCTGCTCCTACCGGTAATACTTCGCGCGCGCGCTCAACTTGGCCATACATAACTACCGGCACAGCTCCGGCCAGAACGTTTGCCATGCATTCGTGGAAATCAATCCCGTTCACCCGCGCGCCCGTGGCTTTCTCAATCTCCGCGCCCAGAATCAAGCGCAGCTCAGGATCGGGCTCAAGCAGGAGGAAATGGTCTGGCGGTTGCAGCGCCAACCAGCGTTTCAATCCGGTTTGAATCTCGGCAAGCGAATAATTCTGCTGCCGCGCACTCTTAAAGAAAATCGAGATCAATTGGTCTAACTGCAGAGTGCCGTCAAGCGGTTGTTCCGCAGCGCGCGCTCGGACGTAGACACCGCTTCCCTTGCGAAATTCTACCCAGCCGCGCCGAGAGAGTTCTCTAAAGGCCGCGCTCACTGTATTTGCGTGGATCTTGTAACGTCGTGCCAGCTCGCGAGTGCTGGGCAGACGCTGGCCCGGCTTGAGGTCATTGCTCAGAGCCCCAAGTATGATTTGAGTTACCAGTTGTTCGCGAAGGGGGACTTCGCTGCTTTTGGAGATCCACAGACGCATTGGGCAAGTGATAGGAAATGGCCAAGTGCTAAATTGGAAACACTAAACTCGTGCGCCGGAGAATAACACGGTCAACCTTCGCGCTACGATTTGCCATTTACTGTTTACCGTTTACCATAGCCACTATGGAATCGATGTCTTCAGCAATTGCGGTGCTGACTGCAATGATTACACCCGCAGTGCTAATTTCAGCCTGCGGAAGCATGATTCTCTCCACCTCGGGACGCCTGGGACGAGTGGTGGACCGCGTTCGCGCGCTCTCGGATCGACTTGAGGAGATGCCGCACAAACTCGACGATACTGAAGATGAGCGCGAGCGGCAGATGCTGATCTTCGGTCAGCTTGATAAGCTGACAAGCCGAGCGCGCATTCTGCAACGTTCAATGGTCACTTTTTACGTTGGGGTGGGAATGTTCGTGGCAACGAGTGTGGCCATTGGTGTGGTCGGAATAGCTGGGAATTCGCGGTATAACCTGGTGCCGGTAGTCCTGGGCCTGCTGGGCGCTTGCTTCCTGTTCTATGGCAGTATGCTGCTGATATTTGAAGCGCGCCTGGCGTTGAGCACTATCCACTCGGAGATGGATTTCATCTGGCGGCAAACAAAGAGATTCTCGCCGGCTGAGATCGTTGACCGGCATAAGCCCCATTTCGTTCACTTTCGCAGACACGTGTAAAGCAGATCTGAGATTTGAGATCTGAGATTTTTGGTTTCCGGTGTCATGGATCGAGAAACATACCCCAACACAGAAGCCATTCGCGCGGAACAAAGCACAGGCGCGCAGCAAGGCATTCGCGCGGAACAAAGCACAGGCGCGCGGCGAGCGCCTTCGTATGTTCGGCTGCTCGAAACTGGAGAATTGAGGCGGCGCGTCGAAGCGCTCGAAGCATTGCTTGAGCGCTGCACCGTTTGTCCGCGCGACTGTTTGAACAACCGGCTCAAAGATGAGATTGCCGCCTGCTACTCAGGACAGTTGCCGATTGTCTCCTCCTACACTCCACATTTCGGTGAAGAGCCCGCCCTGGTCGGGATAAGGGGCGCCGGAAATATCTTTTTTGGTAACTGCAACTTGCGCTGCGTCTATTGCCAGAATTACCAGATCTCACAAACTCACAAAGAACAAATCAAAAACGAGGTCAGCCACGAGCGACTCGCGGAAATGATGCAAGAGCTGCAATCACAAGGTTGCCACAACATAAATTTTGTTTCGCCAACTCACTTCGCACCGCAGATGGCCCGCGCAATTCTCATTGCTGCTGAGCAGGGATTGGACGTTCCTATTGTCTACAATACCAACGCCTATGATTCAGTTGCAGTGTTGCAACTGCTTCATGGCATCGTGGACATTTATCTTCCCGACCTGAAGTACGCCGACGACGAAGCGGGCTATCTTTACTCGAAGGTTAAGGGTTACAAAGAATATTCGCGGCTCGCCATCGCCGAAATGTACCAACAAACGGGGGATGAGCTGTTCTTCAGTGAAGACGGCCTCTTGCAGCGAGGGCTGGTGATTCGCTTGCTCGTGTTGCCAAACGACATTGCTGGCGTGCGGGAATCGTTGGAGTGGATTAGAGACTCGCTCAGTCCTCGTGTGGCTGTTTCGCTGATGGCTCAATACTACCCAACAAATCAGGCCGGAAAAACCCGGCGAAACATCCTACTCTCCAGACGAATCTCTGAATCAGAATGGCTTCGCGCAGTGGCGGCCCTGGATGAAATGCGAATGGAGGAAGGCTGGATGCAGGAGTTCGATGGCGCGGCTTACTATTATCGCCCGGACTTTACTAATCTCGAGCTGCCCTTCAAAGACATCCGTGATTTCAGAACCTAAACAGCGTCAGCGGCCGGTTTTCAATTGATGAGTCGTGTGTTCGGTAACAGAAAGGGAAGCTCGCTCGCCCGCGTTGAGGACGTTCGTTGTTGCGTCGGGACCCAGGGCAGTTGACTGAAAGGCTGCAGCTTTCGTACGCCGAGGCCAATGAAAGCCACAATCGTCCCGGCCCGGAGTCGACGCAAGCGCCTTTCGACCGGTGATTCGAGGAACTTTTCGATTTCCGGTAATACGTGCTCGGCAACCCTGTGTAGCTCGCTTGCCGATTCGGTCATGCGTATTTTATCGACTCCTGCTCGCCCGATTTGATCTCTCGCCGAAACCGCCGACTCTGTAATAGCGTCGGGTCTCTCCAAAGTAGTTCGAACCGCTCGAAGATCAGTGCCGCAGGCACGACAGTACTGGCTGAGTCGTCGTTAACTCGGAGCCGCAACTGGGACAATACATGATGAAAATATGGTGTGGTTAGGAACGAGGTTCCTTGGTGAACCAAAAACGGACCTGTTCACCCTTCTAGAGGCGATGACTGATTCAGATCGTCGTGGTCAATAATGACTCTTCATCAACCAGCAATCAAAAATCACAAATCTAAAATTATCTAAAATCTAAAATCAGTCTTCACGGTTTACCTTCTCTAGGCTTCCACCTTTACGCCTCGCCAAAAAGCGACGTGGTCTTTAATCTCCGCGGCGGCGGCTTTGGGTTCGGGATAGTACCAGGCCGCATCTTTATTTGTCTGGCCGTTGATCACAACGTTGTAGTAACTCGCTTCCCCTTTCCAGGGACAAGTCGTGTGCGTGCTACTTTGTTGAAAATAGTCCCTGTTGATGGTATCGGGTGGGAAGTAGTGATTTCCCTCGACCACTACTGTCTTGTCGCTTTCAGCCACCACAGTGTCGTTCCAGATCGCTTTCATATCGTAGTTACCCGCAAAGAAGTAATCGTGAGTACCGGAGACCAATAAAGATACTAACAAAAAAGGCCTCAAGACTCTGGTAATGGAGTTCAAGGCATACTACCACGTTCTTTCTAAAGTGGTCTTGCGGCAACTACCTATTGTCACATATGCGCAAGCGGAGGCGAGGCTCAGGCGCGAGCGTTTTGGCGGGCTAGAAAAGCCAGATCTCGGGAAAGGTTCTGGGGGGATGGCGGTCCGGGAGAGCAGTAATTGGCGGGTAAGTCCTAACCAAAAAAGCCAAGTTCTTGCTTCTGGTTTTCTCAGTTGATCGGAATAGTGACTGTTGCTGAGCCTGCTTTCCCAGGTGGAAAACGCTTCTGCCGTGCAATGCGCAGGGCAGAAGCATCGCCTCCGGACGCTTGCACTACTCGGCCCGATTCATCGTAGCTAACCGTAACCGCAACCTTTTTCGGTCCACCTTTGGCGGGTGCTGGCGTGGAACCATTTGCACGCTGAATGACAACGGCCGCTCTTTCTTCGCGCGCTTTGGTACGATCTCTTTCTCGCTGGTGTCTTGTCGCGAGATCTGCAGCACCGCCGGCGTCAGACTCTGGGGCTTCAGTCTTTTCAACCTCGGGAGTAATGGGCGATGCCTGAGATACAGGCGCAGTGGTTGCGTTGGGCGCGTTCGGTATCGTTGAAACCTTTGCTCGGTGATACCAACCAGCAGGCACACCAATCGCACCGACACTGGCAAGTACAGCTATCACCACGGCGCCGACCATCAACGGCTTTCGCTTAGCGATTGATTCCTTACTAGCAAACGAAAGAAAAGCCGGCACTTGAAATTCATCGCGGCGGGCAGCAGGCTCGGCTTCCAGGTCTACCGTCTGTTCTTCCACTCCAGGCACATACCCTGCAGGGAAGGCTTCGGCAGGTATGAGGCCTTCATCCAACCGGCGGAGGCCCTCTAGTACAACCTGTGTCCACGGTTGATTGATGGTGCGCTCAACCGCTTCGGTTGATCCGCTGAATTCAAAATTCGCATTTGCAAGAGTCAACGCGTAATAGACTGCGTCAATCCCGCGGAGGCAGCCAATTCGCGCGTCAATCACAGAACCAGTCTGCAGGTAGAAGTAACCTGGGCCCTGGGGGTAAATAACTTTAAGCTGTCCGGCCTTGCGCTGGTTGCAAAAGAACTCGATCAGTTCCGAAAGTGAAAGGTCGCTGAGGTGTCCTGTCAATGCCATGAAATATTACTCCTCTAACCGGGAGAGATTGTCCTTTGGGAACCAGGGCTGAAAGCACCAAACCGTGGCGCGACTTTAATACACTACTGAAGTGAAAACTTGTAGTTGATGACGCCTGCCACTTTAACAGGCTGCCCGGAAAGCTTTGTCGGAGTGAAGCGTGCTCTCAGCGCTGCCTGTACAGCAGCTTCTCTTAAGGTTTGGGGTCCGTCGCTGGCCTTGGCTGAGATCACTTTGCCGGCCTCGTCGATCACGACATCAACCGTAACCACTCCAGACATTCTCATCTTCTTTGCGGTGTCCGGATACATGGGGCTGGGCAATGAAACTGCCGTGCCATTAAGAACTCCGCCAGAGATCGGTTTAAGAAGAGGCTTTGGAACCGCGCTGGGAGGCTCCGATTCCACCAGTACCATCGAAGCATTGGTGCTGAGATTTGGAGTCACATCCTGCAATTCGGCTGAACTCATCACATTCAGGTTAGCGTCATTCGAGGGATGCGGCACAGTGGGCGCTGATTTCTGAGTTGCCGCGGGCCCGACCTTGACCGGCGCCGCATTGTCGGCGACCTGCGTTTTCCCTTCCAGGTTTTTCTTGGCGAGATCGCCTGAAGCGCTGGGGGAAGGGGACGGCGATGCACTTGCTTCCGTGGGTTGTGCCCTCTTCAAGAGGTCCGCATCGAGATAGTACATGATTGAGCGATAGGTGACTTCTGTTGGCTCGAAGCTCAACTTGCCGCCCTCGACCACTGCAACAGTCGTCGTCATCTTGTTCCAGTTGCCGGCGAAATCAAACTCGTACTTATAAGCTTCCTTGCCCACCAACGATCCGTCGTCATTGAGCAGGGTCATCTCGCTGATGTTCCCCTTCTCATCGTATTTGTAAACCTCTTTGCCTGTTAGCGTAGCTCCCGCCACCGGGAAGTATTGGTTCTCAACCTTGTTACCCCTGATGTCATAGGCAACGACTTCGAGCAGCGCTCGCTTGCCCTCGACTATTCTGCCGCCCGCGTTTGCCAGCTTAACAATTTCGGTGCGAACTCGGCGTACGGGGCCGATCAGTCCGTCCTTGATTCGGTCGCTCTCTACCACTGCAATAACAGGCCGAGGTTGGAAGCCTCTTGACTTTGCCGTGAGACCAGATTGCGCATGACTGGCAGCATCGCTGAAGAGGATGGCAAAGCCAGTTAGGACGGTAATACCGATTCGGTTCAGCATGATTCGCTCCTGCGTATTTGGTTTGGAACAACCTGGAAGATTCTTGTGAGGGTGGTACGGGTTCAATCTGACTGTGGCAAACCGCCTTGACCGCGGCAGTGCCATATTAGCTGTTTAAACTATATTTGTCTAGAGATAACCTCTCTTAACATTAATGTAGGGAAAGGCTTTTACAGTTTATTGGACGGAAACTTGGCGAGAATTGAGATAATCCGGTCAATTTGCTGGGTGCTGCTCCGCCGCGAGGTTTCGTCATTGCAGAGGACGGAGAACGCCAGAACCTCTCCTGTCGTGGTAGTTAGATAGCCGGACAGGGAGTTGGCGTATGTGAGTGAGCCGGTTTTGGCGGATACGCGATCAGTTAAGGTTCTCAGGCGGCCCCCAAGAGTTCCATCGCGTCCTGAAATCGGCAGTGATTCGCGAAAGGCGTTGCCAACTGCGGTTTTGGAAACCGCAACCAGCAGCCGAGAAATTGATTCAGGGGTAACAAGGTTGAGTCGGGAGAGGCCAGAGCCATCGTGCAGGGCAAGACCATCAGTCGGAATGCCTGCCCGCGAGAGCCAGAGACGGATCAAGGTCAACCCAACCTCGTCGTCGCCCCTTTCTCTTCCCACGGCCTCGGGCGTCGATAGCATATCGTGCCGTTCTCGACCGAGGGTTCGCAGGATCAGTTCAGCATTCAGATTGATGCTCTCCTTGTTTGTGTCCCTGGCAATTTCACGCAATGGCTTACTTAAGACGAAAGCCAACTCCTTTGAGCGTGCGGGATCGAATCGTTTGCTGGATGGCTGGCGCGAGTCACGTTGCTGCGTCTTGCCTTCAATCACGATGCCGCGCGCCTGGAGTGTATTGAGGAACAATCGTGCTGCCCACAGAGCCGGGTTGTGAACTGACAGACGAGCACCAAAGCCTCTAGCGCCTAACGGGAAGTCTCCCCACACGCGTATAGCATTAGTCGAGAGATCCCGGGTGATCCCGACCGCCAGCCGCTCACTGCGGTCTACCGTCATCATGCTGTTTTGCGCTGACACGTAACCGTCCGAAGTGCTCACCTTAACTAGCGGCGGCGCCCCGGTTTTGTCTGGCGGCAGTATGTTGACGTCAGCCTCATTGCCGTTGATCGAAAGAGCGCTGGCTTCTGCTCCGAAATACCATTGGAGATCATTCCATTGCCAGCCATCCCCGAGTGGCTCTCCGCGGAAATAACTCTCATCGCCAATCACATTCCCACTGACACGTCTGACGCCGCGGATGTAAAGATCGTCGGCCAGGCGTGCCAGTGAGTTATTGTTTGTATTTCTGGTTTGTGAGACTAGATCCGGTGCCCCCCGTCCGTAGAGTACGAGATCGCCCGCGATTGCTCCGGCGGCGTCCGGTTCGCCATCGGCATAGACCGACGTTCGCCATTGATACTCAGCACCTAACAGATCCAGGGCAACAGCCGTTGTGTAGATCTTCATGTTGGAAGCGGGGGTGAAAAGTTTGTCGGAGTTGCGCCCATAAATCATGTGCCCATCACGAAGCGAAACAACCGCTACGCCCCAGCGCGCCGCAGAAATTTCGCTTTCGTCAATAGCCTGATCGATGACCTTTCCAAGTTCCTGCTCCGCCCCGAAGTTTGTTTGGGGGCGCGGCGGACTAGCTGGCGGTTTTGATCTGGCACCCGCCGGTTTTTGCTGAGCAGAGGCCGTTTGGATTTTCCGAATGGCTCGGGTGCTTGCCGCAAAAGCCAGAGCCAGCATCAGAAAAACCGGCAGCGTAACTCGCACCGAATTGAAGAGGTGTCTGAGGTTCATCTTGTAAACTCGAGGTTGGGTAAATTACTGAGAGGTATGCATTGATTATTTCAATGGCGAGATCAGGTTCTAAATCGCAAACAGCGCGGCCATGCGTCCACCGGCAAGTACTGCTCGCGTGTGGTCGTAAACCTGCTCCGTTGGTAATTCACTGATGGCGTGACTTCTAATAAGTCGATGTTGTTCCCCGAGCGGCTGAAAAACATTGGGCGCCTGCTTGTCCAACAGGACGACAGCAGTCGCGCCGACGGCTGTTGCGATGTGCATCGGTCCAGTATCGTTAGAAACAAGAACTGAGAGCCGCGCCATGGCCGCTGCGAGTTGGGGAATCGTGAGCTTATCGAAGACAATTACGGAACGTGGAAAACTAACGCGTATCTCCTTGAGCATCTCGCGCTCCTCCGGCCCAGTAAAAACGATGACGCGAACGTTATCATTGCGCACCAATCGCTCTGCCAGTTCCGCAAAACGCGGAAGCGGCCAGCGACGGCTCGGATGTCCAGCACCGGGATAGAGACCCACCAGAGGAGTCCCGGAGGCCGCTTTCTCCTTTTGCAGCAGCCGCTCCACCGTAGCATCGTCTTCGCTCCGCGTGCGCAAGCTGGGCACGCGAATAGCATTGCTAATGCGAAGCGGTAAAAGCACTTCGAGATAGCGGTCAACTAAGTGCTTGTTTGGGTTGTTGTCTTCAACGGGTGGCGGCGGGTCGAAGTTAGCCAGGTAGTTTAACGAACGCCCGGGACGCCGCGAGTAGAGTCGCTTTGGCGCGCCGGAAAGGTAGCCCAACAGATTTGTTTCCGAAAGACTATGAAGATCGATTACGAAATCGAACTGCGCGCGCCTGACATCCTTAACCAGCCGAATCATCCGCGCAATGGCGAAAATCTTTAGCCCGTCACGCAAAGCCACACGATCCACAACCAGGGTAGAATTAGCATACCCGGATAGATTAACTATTTCCGCGCCCGGTTTGCCGACTGCGACTGTAATGCGTGCGCGCGGAAATCTTTCACGGATCGCCCGCAACGCCGGCAGACTCAGCACTACATCGCCAAGCTGGCCGAAGTCAATCACCAGAATGTTGCAAGGGTCGAAGCTCACTCCTTCTTTTGACGATTTGATCAGAGCTGCTTTCTCCATTTGTCGAGTCCCGACAGGAGCACATCATTCAGCCACGGGTCAAACCGCGCTGTTATTTCCTCCTCTTTTTCTCTATATGAGAATTGGAAGATCTCTTTACTAAGGATATACGGGCCATCGACGGAGGTTTCTCCATCCTCATTTCGGTCTCTGTATTCCATAAATGCCGACACTGCCATGATTCCAAGAAACTCAACGCCTAAAGAGTGGAAGGAAAGCACAAGCTCCGTCTGACGGTCTTCCTTTATCTTAAGACGTACCCAAGCGCGATATGTTCGAGTATCAGCGTAGTAATCTAGCTCTGTAGCGACGTCGATAATCTGCTTTTTGAACCAGAAGTCGGTTTCGATATCACTCCTCCGAGCGTCTGCAAAATAATGCTGATCTAAAGATTGAAGCTCCTTGTTTATTTCGATAGCAATTGATTCCAGTCTCCTTTCAGCGAAATCCTCCAGACGTTGTGAGAGCTCCAAGGTCTTTGACTGCATCTTCCGAACGCTTGACCATTTTCTCGCTCTTAATCGTTCTGTTGCTGCTGAAATTACCTGTTGCAGAGGCGAAGGGGCTTGAAGCACGTTTTCGGATAGGCTTAGCGCTTTTAGAAAGGCCTTCTTTTGAATCTTCGAAAACAGGCTCACCAACTCTGACAAATCATTGACGTCAGCCTTCTCCAGTGCCCCGATGTAATCTTCCCGAATATCTCGATGGATCACCAAGGGAAACCAACCATTTCGAAGGAATACAAGCGAGGCCAATGCCCTAGCAATACGACCATTACCATCCTGAAAGGGGTGGATTTGGGTGAATCGATGATGTAGCCACGCCGCCTCGACTTCTGGCGGTACACTTGCCCTCAGATGCTCCTGATGCATTTCGATTAATTTATCCATCTCGGCCTCTACGTGTTCAGGAGGGCAATACTCATAGATCTCTCCGTCTGGTCTCGTTGGATTGTTAGGCTGCTGCTTATAATTCCCCCGAAGGAGAGCCACATCAACCAGTCTTCCCATTCCGTTAATAGCTTGGGTGGTTTCCTGGTGTCTGGTCAGCGCTTGATGAAGCTCCTTGATATAGGAAGTGGAAAGATGGCGTCTGCGAGTCACAAAATCAAATAAACCCTCTAACACCTCTTCTTGGTCTTTGAGTATTGGGACGATCTGCTCTGCAGGTTTGTCGGTAGAGCCGTGCGGAATGAAGCTAGCTTCTATTCCCTTTTCAATGAGGAGATGGGTTATGCCTCGATCTATCGAATAGAGGCCTTCGATAATGCCGGTTTCAATCGCCCATTCTCTGCGAAGGCGATCATTGAATTGTTTCAGCGCGTCCCTCCTAAGTAGCGTTGCTGATTGTTCCTTCCAAATTGAAGCCAAAGCTTCTAGTTCGCGATGATGTAATTCCTCTCTGTTCTTTGGTAGGTCCTGAATGAAAGTCCATTGCTTTGCAACCATCGTCTTATTCTCCCTGAAGTCGTTCAAGCGCAAGTCACTCTTTCCGCAGGTCACGCCCCGTCATCTCCGCGGGCTGCGCAACTCCCAGCAAGCCGAGAATTGTTGGCGCTACATCTTCGAGTGCGCCCCCTTCTCGAAGTTTCAATCCGCGTGCCGCCTCGTCAATAAGGTGGAACGGTACTGGATTACAGGTGTGGGCTGTATGGGGCTGGCCGGTTATGGGATTGATCATCTGCTCGGCGTTTCCGTGATCCGCGGTAATAAGGGTGATGCCTCTCGCCTGCCGAACAGCCTTCGTGATCCAGCCAAGACAGGTGTCCACGTACTGGCAAGCCTCAATGGTTTTGTCGAGTTTACCCGTGTGGCCAACCATGTCAGGATTCGCAAAATTAACCACGAAGATATCGGTTTCTCCTTCTTTGATGCCGGTCAGCAGTTGCTCAGTCACTTTAAAAGCCGACATCTCCGGTTGTAGATCATAAGTTGCAATTTTGGGTGATGAGACGAGAAGACGGCGTTCGTAAGGATATTCCTTCTCTACACCCCCATTGAAGAAGTAGGTTACGTGCGCATATTTTTCCGTCTCGGCAAGGCGAAAGTTGCGCACGCGCAAATTTGCCCACACCGCTGCCAGGACATTCTTGTGCTCGTTTGGAGCGAAGGCGATCGGCAGCGGAAAGGTCCTATCGTACAGAGTGAAACAGACGAAATCGATCTTGGGTCGGTCAGGAACTGGAAACTCGTTGAAACCAGGTACGGCCAGGGCACGCGTGAGTTGCCGAGCACGATCGGGTCGAAAGTTGAAGAAGATTACAGCATCACCGTCTCTTATTGGTCCAACCGGTTCACCATTTCTGTCCACGATCACGATTGGCTCAACGAATTCGTCCGTGATCCCTCGTTGGTAGGATTCCCTAATTGCGCTGACTGGATCAGTCTGTGGCACACCTTCGGCGTTAACCAGGAGATCATAAGCGCGCTTGGTCCTCTCCCACCGTTTATCGCGGTCCATCGCGTAATAGCGGCCCACGACTGAGGCGATCTGACCACAACCAATCTCGTCAATCGTTTTTTGCACAGACGCTACATAGTCGGCAGCAGACGCGGGTGGAGTGTCTCGCCCATCAAGGAAACAATGAACGTAAACACGCTCTAATCGGCGGGCTTTTGCCATGCGCAGCAACGCGTAGAGATGTGTCAATGATGAATGGACCTGGCCATCTGAAACCAGCCCCATTAAATGCAGCGACTTCCCACTTTTTTTCACACCCTCCATGGCCGCGACCAGGACCTCGTTTTCAAAGAACTCGCCAGTGGCAATGTCATAGTCAACGCGCGAGACGTCCATCCGAATCACGCGGCCGGAGCCAATATTCAAATGCCCGACCTCGGAATTTCCCATCACTCCAGCAGGCAGCCCAACGCGAGTACCGGAAGCGTCGAGCAGAGTTTGAGGATAGGCTACAGCCAATTCGTCGTAATAGGTTTTAGAGGCCAGGGCAATTGCGTTTCCTTCACGGATTGCGGAATAACCCCAGCCATCGATGATGATGAGGGCAATGGGGCCTCGTTTGCTGGTCAATAAAGGTTCTCCCAATGACGGTCCTCCCTGGCGACATTCAAAAGCGCTGCGCCTTGCCGCTAATCACGCGCACAGTATCGCGCGCGATCAGTAACTCTTCATTCGTCGGAACGACATACGCATGAAGCCGCGACGTATCTTTAGTGATTACGCCCTCGCGTCCCGCGATCATCTGCTCGTTGCGCTCATCATCAAGTTCAAGTCCAAGCCACCCCAATCCAGCGCATATTTGCGCACGCACTTCCGCCGAGTTCTCTCCGATGCCGCCGGCAAAGATAACCGCATCGGCGCCGTTCATTGCGGCCAGGTATGCGCCAATGTATTTGCGCGCGCGGTAACAGAAAATCTCGATAGCGAGTTTGGCACGGCGGTCGTCCGATTCGCGCGCTTCATCGAGCAGTTCGCGCATATCGTGCGTCAAGCCTGAAATGCCAAGCAGGCCGGCCTGCTTATTCAGTAGCGTTTCGACTTCCTGGGACGAGAGACCTTCTTTCGCCGCGACGAATTCTATTATTGCCGGATCGATATCACCTGAGCGCGTGCCCATCACGAGGCCTTCGAGCGGTGTCAAGCCCATCGAGGTATCGAGCGAATCGCCAGCCTTGATCGCCGCCGCCGAGCAGCCGTTGCCAAGATGCAGAGTGATTACATTCGTCTGATCGCGCTCAATGCCCTTTAGTTGCCGATAGCGGTAAGCGACATAACGGTGTGATGTGCCGTGAAAGCCGTAACGACGCACACGGTGGCGACGGTAAAGCTGGTACGGCAGCGCATAAAGATATGCGTAATCAGGAAGCGTTTGATGGAACGCTGTGTCGAAGACGGCCACTTGCGGCAAACCCTTGCCGAAGACCTCCCGTGCGGCATTGATACCCTTGACGTTCGCCGGATTATGCAAGGGCGCCAGATCAATGCAGTCCTCGATGCCACGGAGCACATCGTCCGTGATGAGCACCGAATGCCGGAAACGTTCTCCACCATGCACCACGCGATGACCGACAGCGTGAATGTCTGCGACGCTCTTTATTTCACTGATGCCTGAGTCTTCAGCGCAAGCCCAACGCAAAACGAGTTCAACGGCTGCGCGCGTATCACGGAGCGGTGCCGTGGAGCGTTTGGGCAAACTGCCCTCTGCTTGCAGCGTGATAATGGCTTCGCCGCCTATGCGTTCGACAATACCATTCGCGAGCCGTTCGTCCGCGTTCCGCTCAATGCGCTCGACATCCGTGGCGATGAGTTGAAACTTAACTGAAGAGCTGCCGCAGTTGAGGATGAGAACATTCATGCCTAATCATCGGGAAAGTAGTCATTTTCCATTTTTAATTTCTAATTTGTCATCTGTCATTGATTGCAATGGAAATGATAACTGTCAAATGACAAATCGAAAATGAATCCGCGGCTCTTAGCCCCCCAATCACGGGCGAGATCGTAGCCGGGCCGTCCAAATCCAGCGATCAAGAACCATTCGCACGGTCAGCGGGCCATTTCCAATCACGAATCTCTGGCATGTCATCACCGTATCTCGCGATGTAGTGCTTGTGTTCTACCAGTTTGTGGCGCATCAGTTGTTTAGCGTGCGCGCCGATATTCGCGAGGCCAGGAACGCGTTCGATCACATCCATCACAAGATGAAACCGATCCAGATCGTTTAAGACAACCATATCGAATGGCGTGGTTGTCGTGCCTTCCTCTTTGTAGCCGCGCACATGAAAGCTGTGATGATTTGTTCTCCGGTATGTCAGTCGATGAATCAACCAGGGATAGCCGTGAAAGGCGAAGATGACGGGTTTGTTCGTTGTGAAAAGCAAATCGAACTCTTTATCTGAGAGACTGTGCGAATGCTCACCCGCCGATTGCAGCGTCATCAAGTCAACGACGTTGACGACGCGCATTTTCAGCCCTGGAAACTCTTGTCGCAAAATATCAACCGCCGCCAGGGTCTCCAACGTTGGCACGTCGCCAGCGCACGCCAGCACAACATCAGGTTCCAATCCCTCGTCATTGCTCGCCCAATCCCAGATGCCGATCCCGGTCGCGCAATGCTTAACCGCCGCGTCCATGTCAAGAAATTGCAGGGCGGGTTGCTTTCCGGCAATGATCACGTTTACGTAGTGGCGGCTCCGCAGGCAATGATCTGCGACGGAGAGCAGGGTGTTCGCATCCGGAGGCAGATAGACGCGCACGACTTCCGCTTTCTTATTAACTACGTGATCGATAAAACCAGGATCCTGGTGGCTGAACCCATTGTGGTCCTGACGCCAGACATGGGAAGTTAGCAAGTAATTGAGCGAGGGAATGGGACGACGCCAGGGAATGCCCCGCGTCGTTTTCAACCACTTGGCGTGCTGGTTGAACATCGAATCAATGATGTGAATGAATGCCTCGTAGCACGAGAAGAAGCCGTGCCGGCCCGTTAGCAAGTAGCCTTCCAACCAGCCCTGACACAGATGCTCGCTTAGAACTTCCATTACTCGACCGTCCGGCGAGATGTGTTCGTCGCTCGGTAGGATTGTGCCTGTAAAAACCCGATCAGTCGCTTCAAAGAGAGCGTCCAGCCGATTTGAAGCGGTCTCGTCTGGTCCCATCACGCGGAAGTTCTTACTCTCTGCGTTGAGTTTCATGACATCGCGCAGGAAGTGGCCCACTACGCGAGTCGCTTCGGCCTGTCGGTTACCCGGTGCTGGTACCTCAACGGCGTATTCCTGAAAATCAGGTATCCGTAAGTCTTTGAGCAGTAGGCCGCCATTAGCATGCGGATTGGCTCCCATACGGCGCACGCCTCGCGGTGCCAGCTCCGCTAATTCCGGCAGCAACTTTCCGTTTTCATCGAACAGCTCTTCGGGTTTGTAGCTCAGCAGCCACTGTTCGAGCTGCTTCAGGTGTTCGGGCTCGCTCGCCAGTTTTGCCAGTGGTACCTGATGTGAGCGAAATGAGCCTTCGGCCGGCATTCCGTCAACGCTTTTCGGCCCTGTCCAACCCTTCGGTGTACGCAGCACGATCATCGGGTATTGCGGGCGCCGCGAGAAACCATTTTGTGCTTCTCTTTGAATCGCTTGTGTCTCGGAGATGACAGCACCGAGCGTCGTTGCCATAAGCTGATGCATCGTCTCCGGGTGGTTCCCTTCGACGAAGTAGGGCTTATGACCGTAGCCAACTAACAGGCTCGTTAATTCCTCCTGGCTTAAACGAGCCAATACAGTTGGGTTCGCGATTTTATACCCGTTCAAATGCAGAATCGGCAGCACGGCTCCGTCTCGCGCCGGGTTCAGGAATTTATTTGAATGCCAACTGGCGGCTAACGCTCCAGTCTCGGCTTCGCCGTCGCCGATGACGCAGGCGGCAATCAGAGTCGGGTTGTCAAAGACCGCGCCGTAAGCATGGACCAGCGCGTAGCCGAGCTCTCCGCCTTCATGAATCGAGCCCGGTGTTTCCGGCGCGACGTGGCTTGGAATACCGCCGGGGAAAGAGAACTGCTTAAAAAGTTTTTTCAGGCCTTCGGTATCTTGAGAAATATTGGGATAAAACTCGCTGTAAGTGCCTTCCAGATAAGTGTTGGCGACCAGACCGGGACCGCCGTGGCCGGGGCCCGCGATGTAGATCATGTTTAGATCGTGTTGCTTGATCAGACGGTTGAGATGCAGGTAGATAAAATTCAAGCCCGGTGTAGTGCCCCAGTGACCGAGCAGACGCGGTTTAACGTGTTCCAGTCTAAGGGGCTCGCGAAGTAACGGATTGTCGTATAGGTAGATCTGTCCGACCGAGAGGTAATTTGCCGCGCGCCAGTAGGCATTCATCACGCGCACCTCTTCAGTCGTCAGCGGAGATGTCATTTTCACTTCAGCGGCGGACATTTCAAGTAGTCCTTTCTGTTACTCATCCAGGTACACCGGTCCACGTACCAGGTCGCTCTTCGTCTATCTTCTCGCCGCCCGCGCCTTCTTCGTCCGGCTGTTGGCAGCCTGCGGTGCTTTCGCTAGTTGATAAAAGGCATCGCGGCCCGGGAAACGCGCCGCTCCGCGCAAATCTTCCTCGATACGCAGCAGTTGGTTATATTTCGCGATCCGGTCTGTTCGCGAGAGCGACCCCGTCTTGATCTGGCCTGCATTCGTAGCCACTGCCAGGTCGGCAATAAAGGGGTCTTCGGTTTCGCCGGATCGATGCGAAATCACCGCTGTTCGTCCATGTGTCTTTGCCAGTTCAATGCAGTCGAGTGTCTCAGTGAGCGTGCCGATTTGATTAACTTTGATCAGAATAGAGTTTGCCACCCCGAGTTCGATTCCCTTGCGCAAGAATGCGGTATTCGTCACGAACAGATCGTCACCCACCAACTGCACGTGTTGGCCAAGTTCGTCCGTCAGAGTCTTCCAGCCGTTCCAATCATTTTCGGCCATGCCATCTTCGATTGAGACGATCGGATATTGCTCAGTCCAACTCTTCCAATAGGCGACCATGTCCGCGCTGGAAAGCTTTCGTTTATCGCTTTTCTTAAATACGTACGACTTACCGTCGTAAAACTCACTTGCCGCCGGATCGAGTGCCAACAAGCAATCCCGGCCGGCGGCATGCCCAGCCTGAGAAATCGCCTCAAGAATCGTTTCGATCGCCTCCTCGTTTGAGCGCAGATTGGGTGCAAAACCACCCTCGTCGCCGACGCTGGTGGCATAGCCCTTCTTCTTCAGGACTGCCTTAAGCGTGTGAAATACCTCGGCGCCGACTTGCAGCGCCTGCCGAAAAGTACTTGTCCCAACTGGCACAACCATAAACTCCTGAAAGTCCACATTATTATCGGCGTGAGCGCCGCCATTGATGATGTTCATCATCGGCACGGGAAGAGTTCTGGCGTTTGGCCCACCGAGATATTTGTAAAGTGGGACCTCGAGATAGGCAGCCGCAGCCCGCGCGGTAGCAAGCGATACTGCCAGGAGGGCATTTGCGCCAAGCTTTGACTTCGTCGGCGTACCATCGAGATCGATCAGTGCCTGATCGATCTCTGTCTGATCCAAGGCGTCCATGCCTTCCAGCGCGCGCGCGATAATCTCGTTGACGTTGCGGACAGCTTTCAAAACGCCCTTGCCGCCATAGCGTTTTTTATCACCATCGCGTAGCTCCACGGCTTCATGTTCACCGGTTGATGCTCCCGAAGGCACCGCAGCCCGCCCAAGCTCGCCGCCCAAAAGCGTCACCTCGGCCTCCACCGTCGGATTGCCGCGCGAATCAAGAATCTCCCGCGCGCTGACCTGATCAATCCAGCTCATCGTCATCTTTGCTCCTTCAAAAGTAAAACTACCCGGCCGCTCGAGCGCCCTCCGCGGTGGTCACAGCCCGGGATTCTGCTTCAGCGGGTAACTCCATAAGAACACGCATCACCCGGCGCCGCTCGACTTTCTCAACTTTAAACACGAGACCATTGTGTTGCAGGGTTTCTCCGGCCTTGAGGACGTGGCCCGCGAGAGTCATCAAAAAACCGCCGATCGTAGTATAGGTCTCAGACTCGGGCAGTGAGAGTTTCAGCCGGCGATTCAAGTCGCGAACAGCGAGCCCGCCATCAAGGAGATACAGGCGTTCACCGGCGGGGGTAATCTGTTCGTTAACTTCTTCGTCATGCTCGTCTGAAATCTCGCCAACTATCTCTTCGAGCAGGTCTTCAAGGGTAATGATCCCTTCAAGTCCTCCGTGCTCATCGACGACGAAGCCAAAGTGGGTCTTTCCTTTCTGCATCTGCCGCAAGACATCTTCAAGCCGCGCTGTATCCACTACAAAGAGTGGAGGCTGCAAGACATCTTCCAGGTGGAAGGTCTCTGGATGCAGCAGGTAGGGCATTACGTCTTTGCTGTGAACAAAACCGATCACGTCATCAATAGATTCACGGTAGACCGGCAGGCGGGAATAACGATTCTGCTCAAACGCTTTGGTTAACTCCTCCAGGGAACAATCATTGCAAATCGCGGCAATGGCGGTGCGCGGCACCATCGCTTCGCGCACGAGTGTGTCCGAAAACTCGAATACCCTATGAATTAACCGTCGCTCTTCCGCACGAAGATGACCGCTGTCGCGAGATAGATCTACCAACTGACGCAGCTCGGCCTCAGTATAACTCGACGCGTGTTCAGAAGAGGCCTGCAATCCGACGAGGCGAACGGTCCGAGCGCTGGCCCAATCGAGTGCGCGTATGGGCCACTGAAACACTCGGTAGAAAAGTTCCATTGGCAGAGAGACGGTCAGAGCAACTCTTTCCGCGCGTGCCAGTCCGAACAGCTTGGGTGCCTGCTCGCCCAGAACAATATGAAGCGATGTGATTATGGAGAAACCGACTCCAAAAGCGAGGCCGTGTCTGAAGGCGTCTGAAAGCCCCGCCAATGGCCGCTCCAACAAGCGAGCAATAACCGGTTCGCCGACCCAACCCAACGCGAGCGAGGCTAGAGTAATTCCCAACTGAGAGGCAGAAAGGTAAGCGTTCAGGTTGTTGAGCAACCTCAATAGCCGTCGGGCTGAACCTTTTCCAGCAGCGGCAAGGGTTTCAATACGCGAACGGCGCACTCCCACCAGCGCAAACTCGGCTGCCACAAAGAAACCATTTGCCCCAACCAGAAGCAGCACAATAATCAGCTTCAGGGCTACCATTGAAAAACTGATCGGGACGCTTACATCACTCTCGGCGATGATTAGGCTAAGCAGATAACTTGGCGGTTCGGACATTCTGCAAAAAGGGGTGGGGCCCACCAGACTTGCCAATTTTAACGTGCCGGATTATAGCACGCGATCACTGGTAGCCAGGGGCTAGAGGCTGGCGCAAATCGAGCAGTTAGAACGTTCGGATTGAGCTTAATCCTGTTTTGCGGTTGCTGAATAGGGAGCCCTTAATGACCTACTGCGGCCCCTGCCGCTCGGACCCGAACGGGCCGGCGATCGTGCTTAGTGCAGGCACGCGCGAGGGCTTGTTCGACACGAGGTTCGATGTTGCATTCAGGCTGACGGCAAACCGCGGCCAGTTCGGAAACAACAAGATAGCGCGCTCGTTCGAGCATACGTTGCTCACGGAAGGAAAGTGGCTTGAGATGACTCAAATAGGTCAAATGTTTAAGCACGGCCGCGACTTCAAAGATGTCGCCGGTGCGCATCCTTTCTGAGAAGTCCTTAAATCGGTCCTTCCAGTCGTTGGCAGCGGAAGTGAAGTCATCAGCTAATGCCTTCAAGAGCATTTCACATTCACCCGAGGTGATTGGAGCTCTAAGGCCAACTTCTGACGCGTTTGAAACGGGGACCAAAACCAGCGAATTGTTTGCAGCAAGGCGAAGCGTATAGAAAGGAAGTGAGCTCGTACCTATTTGCTTCTGTTCTATCTGCTCGATGGTCCCGATCCCGTGATTTGGATAAACCACTTTCTGGCCGACTTTAAAGCCCATCACAGCACCTCCATCGATTCAAAAATCAGACCGCACCGAATGGGCGGGTCTGGGGAAACCCTTCTGAGCGACGCGGCGCGTCGGGCCCCTATAATCAGGAAAGTGTCTGGAGTCTAGCAAGCGCTCTTGGACAGCGTCAAGCTTTTCGGGTCCAGGGTCCTTCAGGCAAAAACATTGAGTAAGCTGATAGGCTGCGGAACTGCGCTGGGATCCAGGAGGGAATGTCTCTTATGAAGCGGATCTAGTTGTCAGCTTATCCTGGCCCTGCTAGGATCGAAGTTGAGTTGCTTGTAGAATTGATTCCTCGCACAAGCGATGACCGTGGCGGTTTTCCTGAGACGAATAACTCTCAGCCCTGGCTCCAAAAAGATTAGTCATGGCAATTCTTAAGATCACCGATGCAAGCGGCCGGCAGTGGCAGTACAACTTCCTGCCATACGGCGTATGTACCATTGGACGCGCTCCGGATAACGCCGTCGTTATTGACGACCCGCGAGCTTCGCGTTATCACGCCCACATCAAATCTGCAGAGGACGGTTCGTTTTCGATTGTAGACGGCGCCATCATCAATGGGCAGTTGCGGCGCAGCGCAAACAAAGTCTTCATCAACGGCGAACCTCATTACGAGCATCAATTAAAAAACGGTGATCGGGTAACGATCGGGGCGAGCACTTTGCGCTTTGAGCAGGCGCCGGAAGAACGCACTAGTGAAGTGCGTTACGATGACAAACCACTCGGGCACACGCAGCTACTCATCTCCGCCAATGATGTGATGACAACAATGCTGCATGGGAAAGCGGGAGAAGGAATATCTGCTTCTCCTTCTCCCTCGAGAGACATCGTACTCGAAGCGCTGCAGCGCAAGGCCAACATCTTAAGCGCTCTTTACGAGATGAGCAGGACTCTCGGCTCAGTTTTTGACCTCGATGCAATTTTCGCCAAGGCCACCGACATTATCTTTCGCTCCACCCCTGCCGATCGAGTGGTGGCCCTGCTCGCAGAGGGTAGCGGTACGGGAGATCTGGAAGATGTGAAGTTGGTTCCGATTGCTATGCGCGCTCGCGATCAAAAGCTCGAGGACCACGCTCGCAGATTGAGCATTGGGCGAACCATCACTAAAAAGGTGATGAAAGACAGGGTTGCGCTTCTTTCGCAGGATGCAGCATCCGATGAACAGTTTGCCGGCGTTGACTCGATCGTTTCGCAGGGAGTTCGTTCGACAATTTGCGCACCGCTGGTTGCTGAATCACGAGTTCACGGTGCGCTTTATGCCGATCGTCTGGATCCATTTGCAGCATTCAAACCCGACGATCTCGAGTTGATCAGCGCCGTTGCTGCTCAAACAGCAATTGCGGTTGAGAATGCCCGGGCCCACGAACGTCTGGCGCGGGAAGAAGTGGCACGCGCGAACTACAGCAGGTTCCTGCCCGAGTATGTCGTAAAGCAAATGCTGGATAATCCGGACTCATTCAAACTTGGCGGCGTGAACCAGACGATCACGGTGCTTTTCGCGGACATTCGCGGGTTCACGAGCATCGCTGAGCATGCGCCTCCGGAAGAGATAGTTGGTTTGCTTAACAAGTATTTTTCGGCCATGACCGATATCATTTTCGCCCACGGGGGAACTCTCGATAAGTATCTCGGGGACGGATTAATGGCCCTTTTTGGTGCTCCGACCACGACGCCCGAAGATGCTTCAAATGCGTTGAATGCCGCAGTGGCAATGCAGCGCCGGATTATCGGTATCAACCAGGAGTTACGAAAAGAAGGGTTCAAAGAACTTGGGGTCGGCATAGGATTGCATACTGGAGAGGTAACTGTCGGTTATATCGGCTCAGAACGTCGTTCTGAATATACCGCCATTGGCGATGCCGTAAACACCGCCTCGCGGTTAGAGTCCAATGCCCGGGGCGGCGAAATTTTGATCAGCGAGGCGACCTTTAAGGCCGCGGGTAATCGATACAAGCTTAAGACACGCGATCCCATTACGGTGAAAAACCGCGAGCAGCCGGTGATCCTCTTTGAGGTTGATTGGCAGCGTGCCAGCGGCGCGGCCTAAATGCGAAGCAATCTCGCTGCAGAATTCCAAGGGGGTTTGCAGCACTGGTGAACCGCATCGAGACAGTTTTACGAGTCCGATCGTGTTCACCATTTGTTCTTGGAACAGTATGTCTTTCATGAGCAAGACAAGCTCGTTCATGAGTCTCCGAGCGTTGCGCAATCTCGTGTCCGATTCAATGGCGATCGACATGGGTTCGGCGAGCACGATCATCGCCGTGCGCGGGCGCGGGGTGATTGTGGATGAGCCGTCTGTCATGGCCATAAATAAGGTAACGGGCGCGGTGATGGCGGTTGGATTTGAAGCGCAAAAAATGCAAGGGCGTGAGGCTCGCGATGTGGCGGTGGTCGCGCCGCTGATTGACGGTGTGGTGGCTGACTTTGAAACAACTCGCGCCATGCTTGACCATTTTGTGCAGGAAGCTCGGAGCGGCATCTCGCATTTTAGCCGGCGGGCTATCATGAGCGTGCTCTCGGGGATAACACAGGTTGAGCAGCGAGCGTTGCTTAGCGCCGCCGAACAAGCTCACATCGGACGCGTCTACATGGTTGAGGAAGGTCTGGCGGCGGCGATTGGAGCAGGTGTCCCGGTCGACGATCCGCATGCTTCCGCCGTAGTGGACATTGGCGGTGGCACAACCAACATCGCGGCGATCGTGAACGGGGCAATCATAGCTTCGCATGCGGCAAGGGTTGGCAGTTCGGATATCGACGCCGCAATCATGGATCGGTTGCGCCGCCATCGTGGTCTTACTATCGGCATTCCCAGCGCTGAACGCATTAAACTGGAATTCAGCTCTGCGCTGGAGCCAAAAGATCCTCAAGAAAAGATGAACGTTCGCGGGCGCGACGTACAAACGGGGAGTCCGGGCGCGGTGGACGTGACCGCGGCTGAGGTTTACGCAATAACGTTGCTGATTATTCGCCGTATTGCCGAAGAAGTTCGAGCCACGTTAACCGAGCTCCCCGCGGAGGTTGCCGGCGACATCTACGACCGCGGAATAATTCTGACGGGAGGTGGAGCGTTGCTGGATGGATTGGCTCAATATCTGGGAAGAGAAGTAGGCCTGGGCGTTCGTGTCGCTGATGAGCCGCGGTTTGCGATCGTTCGCGGGTTATCACAGATGTTTGACGAGCCGCTCTTACTCCGTCGCGTGGCCCGCACTGAACCACACCCGCTTATCGATACTGAAACAACTGTTTTCGAAAGCTAATCGTAGATCGATTTAAGGGCGGAAACTGAGCAAGACGTCTAACGATCGAATCCTAAGCGACCGACTGCCATGAGCTTTGCGGACTTCTATAAAAGTCGCATTACAGTTGCGACGGTATACGGCATTCCCGTCAGAATTGATTATCGCTGGTTTGTCGTGGTTGCGCTTAGCGTCTGGCTGATCTCAAGCAATTTGCAGAGCTACGTTATTCAACTTAGTTCTTTCAGCCTGCCGCCGCTGGCTCCGGCAACTGCCTGGATACTTGGTATGGTTACTACCGCGGGTCTTTTCCTTTCCGTTTTTGGTCACGAGCTGGCGCATGCCTTAATGGCCCGCGCCGAAGGGATCGAGATCGAAGAGATAGTGCTTCACCCCTTCGGTGGTCTGGCAAGAATGCGCAGCGAGCCCGAGAATCCGCGCGCTGAATTTCGGATAGCCGTTGCGGGTCCAGCCGCCAGTTTCCTGTTTGCCTTACTTGCCTTCGCCGCGGCAAAAGTTGCTGCTCTTGGCGGCTACGTAGGGACTATTGTTGTGTTCTACTTCCTGGCGTGGGGAAACCTTCTACTCGCGGTTTTCAATCTCCTGCCCGGCTACCCTCTCGACGGTGGGCGCGTACTGCGCGCCATTCTCTGGCGCAAGAATGGCAACATCACTCAGGCAACTCGCATGGCGGGAATCTGCGGAGTGCTCGTTGCCGCCATTGTGATCTTGTTTGGCATCTACATTATGATCGCTCCCAACTGGAGGCCTGCGCAGCCTTACTTCATGGGGGCATGGTCAATTCTTGTTGGATTGTTCTTACTCGATACCGCCTCCAGGATCGTGAAAAGCGCCCATAGTGCAAGGCAGGCTACAGTGGCTGACGCAATGTCACCGGCAGTGACAATCGCTCCGGAACTTACCATCACGCAATTGATCGACGACTTTCTTCCGCTTCACCGCCAGACAAGTTTTCCTGTCGCGTTGAACCATCAGCTATTCGGCATCCTGGCCCTTGAGGATTTGAAGGCTCTTCCGCGCGAGCGCTGGCGACTGACGCACGCTCGAGATGTTATGCGTCCCATTGCCCCCAGGTTTTTTGTGGAACCTTCGACAACACTCGATCACGCGCGAGAGTTGATGAAAAGAAACGGAGTGGGCTCTCTTGCCGTGATCAATAATCACGGTAAGCTGGTTGGCTATCTGCAAAGCGGAAAGCTAAGACCACGTGCGAGGAGAGCGAGGAAGAAGGTTCGAGAAGCGAGTGCTTGAATTCTGGTTAGCTTTGGCTGCTATGAATCTCCATTGCCACAAGGCCCTTTTTTCGCGATAATCGAAGCGCGGCTATTAATTCGGGTTTCGAAAGCTTTTGATGGTGGCGGTAACGAGAGGCGCTTTGTACCAAACAAGCTGCTTCATCCTGACTGGAACGGTTCTTCATTAATGATTGCTCAAGCGCTTTTTCATTAGCCGATAACACGAATCAACTGTCTTCGCTGCTCGCGGTGCGGTCCTACAAAAGGTCCCGCTTCCGAATCCCTCTCGGTCACGGAACAAGAGTTCTTCTATTCGTTCATAGCTGCGCTCTTCGGCATGGACCGATTTGTTCGATTTGAATGGGACTCATTTAAGTTCGAGCTTTCCCCCTTGAGAACCTGAGGTGGCCTTAGGTCGCTGAAACTGATACGGATTAGCCGACGTGTTGCCTGCGCACTCCGGCTGAAGTGGAAAAGGATTTTCGATGACGGTTTGGGGAAAATAAATTGTCGCTTCAGAATCGCAAGTCGCAAATCCTCAGGTTGATAACAAGAGATGCTTTTACTACTGCCATACACGGAGTACCTCGCAAGACTAACTGAACCGCGGAACATCGCGGATATCATTGTTGTCTTCTTGATCGTGTATGCAGTTTTGAAGCTCGTTCGCGGGACTCGCGCGGTTCCTATGGCCGCGGGGATCGGAGCTTTTGCCCTCCTTTACTGGATAGCCCTCAAAGGCGACCTCGTAACTCTTGCTTTTGTTTTGCGGGGCGCCCTGCTCTACACCGGCGTAGCGATTATCGTACTCTTCCAATCCGAGATCAGACAGGCCCTAATCACTTTTGGCAACCGATTTCGCATGCCGTTCACGCGCAGCTATAGTGGACAGTTTGGTGAAGGGGTTTATGACGAAATCGTGCTCGCCGCTACCAGCCTGGCTTCGACGAAGACGGGAGCTTTGGTCGTGATCGAGCGCAACGTAGGATTAAAGAATGTGACCGATGGTGGAGTGAAGCTTGATGCCGAACTGAGCTACGATCTCCTGGTCAGCATCTTCAATCCGGCAGCACCGCTCCACGATGGCGCCGTTGTTGTTCGACGCCATCGCATCGCCGCCGCTTCTTGCTTTCTGCCGCTGACGCTGAACCCGCGCCTCTCCAGAGATCTAGGCACGAGGCACCGCGCTGCCATCGGCGTCACTGAAGACACCGACGCCGTCGCGGTAGTGGTTTCTGAGGAAACGGGCGTAATCTCTTTTATTCAGGGCGGCCAAATAAAGCGCGGCCTTGATGCGACAAAATTGCGCGCCGCAATCCTCCAGGCACTGGAGGTTTCCCCCAGGCGCGACAAAGCGTCGGAACAGAATAAACTGGCGGAACAAGAGGTCGAAACGAAAGAGGTGGCCTCCATGTGAATTGTATCGCAAATGCTCTTATGCCTTTTCAGGACATTGATGATTCTGTTTTAGTAGAGACGCCTCGCCGACCGAGCGCTGTCGAACGCTGGGCGCGAAGAATATTTATCCAGGACTGGAGTTTGAAGCTGGTCGCACTGGCAATGACGCTGGTTCTCTGGCTGGCAGTGACGAGTCAGAACAAGCCACAGACGATTCTTACGGGAGTTCGGCTCAACTTTATTCGGCCGCCTGATCTGGATATCAGCAACGAGCCACCCAAAACTGTCGACGCAGTCTTGACCGGCAGCAGGAGCAAACTAAGCAGCATCAGCACGCCCGACCTGGTGGCCACGGTCGACCTGAGCGATCACAGACCGGGTGATCGGCTCGTTCGGCTGTCCCTCGACCGCGTGAAGATGACGCTTCCGCCGGGTGTGGAGATTGAGTCTTTCCAGCCGAGCACGATTCCCATTCGACTTGAACCCCGCATTGGGCGCCAACTGGACATTGACGTGAAGCTCGAGGGCAACGTGGCGGAGGGTTATGAGGTTTATGGCGCCAAATCGGTGCAGCCTAGCGTGAGAGTCCGCGGACCGGCCAGTCGGATTGAAGCTTTGCAGAGTGCGCCGACGGAAGCTATCTCAATTGACGGTAAGAAAGAGAGTTTCACGGCCTCCGGAGTGCCGATCGACATTCCTGACGAGAGAATTGACGTACTGGATGAAAGCGTCGATGTAGTTGTCGAGATTGGCGAGCGAAGCGCTGAGAAGATGTTCAGCGGTGTTCCCGCGCTCTCTAATACGGGGGCGGGGATTAAGCCGGGGACTGCAAGTGTTGTTCTCTCCGGACCCTCTTCCGTGATCGAGCAGCTGCGGCAGGAAGACGTTAAGGTTGTGGTTGATGTTTCAAACAGCGGTGCCAGCGTTGCGCGCCTTGATCTTCCACCCTCATTCAAGAACCGGATCAAGGTACTCTCGATCAAGCCTGCGAAATTCTCAGTAAACAGATAAACCCTGGTTCTACCCATGTCTACCTCTCCGAGAAGAAAACTCTTTGGCACTGATGGTGTGCGTGGCCCGGCAGGTCGCTTTCCGCTCGATGCCGTGACGATTCGAACACTAGGGACCTCATTGGCTGTTCATCTTCAGGAAACGCTGGGACGTCCACCAACGATCGTTATTGGCAGAGATACCCGGGAGTCAGGTCCCTGGCTTGAACAAGCGTTAATTGACGGAGCTACAGGCGGCGGTGCCGAATGCAAATCAGCAGGCGTGATTACTACGCCGGGAGTTGCTTACCTTGCGAGAACTCTCAATGCTGATGCAGGCGTAGTCATTAGCGCTTCTCACAACCCGTATCAAGACAACGGCGTCAAGATGTTTGCGCCTTCGGGGCGCAAATTAGACGATGAGACTGAACGCCTCATTGAATCTGATATTTTTACTTCGCCTGATGAGCGGAGATGGCAGTATGAGAAAGGGACGGGTCGAAACCCGGGAGACCTCGGGATCCAGTTACGTACTCGCTATCTGGATTTTCTGGCCAGTGAAATTGGTCAAGGACTGTCACTCACAACCCTCCACCTCGTGATCGACTGCGCAAATGGCGCGGCTTCAAATTTGGCCCCCAGTCTCTTTGAGCGGCTTGGCGCAACCGTGATTGCAACTAACAATACTCCGGATGGTCGCAATATTAATCGTGACTGCGGATCGTTGCACATTGAAAGTTTGCAGCAGAAGGTGGTTGCAGAAAAGGCGGACCTCGGTGTCGCGTTCGATGGAGATGCGGATCGATCCATATTTGTCGATGCCAAAGGACGCTACGTAGACGGAGACGGCACGCTGTGGGTATTGGCCAACTACCTTCAGGCCCGCTCCGAGCTTGACCATGGCGTGGTTGTAGCTACCGTGATGAGCAATATTGGCTTGGAAATCGCTTTACGTTCGCGGGGGATCCGTCTGGTGCGCACAGATGTCGGCGATAAGTACGTCCTGGATGAATTGATCCGCACCGGCGCAAGTCTTGGTGGAGAACAATCCGGGCACATTATCTTTCCCCGCCTGAGCCTCGCCGGTGACGGTATGATTACAACGATCGGCCTGCTCCGGGCGATGTCAGAGGAGAGGCAATCGCTACACGAATTGACAGAGGGATTTGAACGTTATCCGCAGATATTAGTGAACGTCGAGGTGTTGGAGAAAAGACCTTTTGCCAGCGTTGAATCGATTCAAAAACTTGTAAACGAAACAGAGTCACGGCTGGGAGACCGGGGTAGATTGCTGCTGCGGTACTCTGGAACTGAACCATTGGCGCGCGTAATGATCGAGGGCGAAAGTCAAAGCGAAATCGAGGCCCTTGCGAGAAATCTTGCCGCGCTAATCGGGCGTACACTTGGTAAAAGCTAGGCACTTCAGTCAATGCAATTTTTATATGGCAAGGAGTGAAAAAACTTCATGATTTTCGGAAGGTAACACGAGCCGACTGAGGTAGTAATTGTCGCCGCTTTCCGAAAATTATAAGAAAAGTGGGGGGCGCGAGCTGCAGAAAAAACTCTCTTGCACGGCACGAGCGTTGCGATGTATATTGTGGGGCAAGAGAGACGGTTGGTGAATCCTCCGTCTCAAGTGGTTGCTGGGGTGAGGACAGTGACCACGAATATGAATGGGCGCGACGCACTCCCACGTATGTCGCGCCCATTCGCTTTTCTGGCAGCTTTCTGACTTCATTCAAGGTATGCTCTGATTCGACCAGCCGGGCCCGGACCCGGTCTGAAACCGGACAATGATGGGAGTCAGAAAGAAGTGCAGAGACTTCATGTTCGCTTAGCGACACGACGACACCAGTACGAGATTAGGGTCGGTCGCAAGACTCTGCGCGAAATTGGCCATCACACGCGAGAATGTGTCAGCGCGCTTGCTCGTCGTGTTGCAGTTATCTCCAATCGCAAAGTTTTCGACTTGTATGGTGCGCGAGCAGTCGAGAGTTTGCGCGCCAATGATTTCCAAGTATCCACCTGGTTAATGGCTGATGGAGAGCGCTTTAAATCGCTGCGCACGGCTGAGCGAGCGCTTCTTTTTCTGAGTCAAACGGGTCTTGAGCGAACCGACGCGGTGCTGGCTTTGGGAGGGGGCGTGGTGGGAGACATGGCTGGCTTTGCTGCCGCCAGTTATTTGCGTGGCATTGCTTTTATTCAGCTGCCGACGACCCTAATTGCTCAAATTGATTCATCAGTAGGCGGTAAGACGGGCGTTAATCTACCGCAAGGCAAGAATCTTATCGGCGCATTTCATCAGCCAAGCGCCGTCATCATAGACACTGAAACCCTCGAAACCTTGCCCCCGCGAGAGCTGGTTGCCGGATGGTGCGAGAGTATTAAACAAGGCGCAGTCGGCAGCCGAAAGCTTTTTGAGCAGACGACGAATTTCCTTACCAAGCTTGACGCCAATCCAAAGCGACTGCTTTCAACGACACTGGAAGAACTCATTAGCGCTCATTGTGCTTTCAAGGCCTCGATCGTAGCAGGTGACGAACGTGAGGCACCAGAACGTTCTGACCGGCGCTCTCGCCGCATATTGAACTTCGGTCATACCGTCGGTCATGCATTGGAAGCGATCACGCACTATCGCCGCTTCCGTCACGGCGAGGCAGTGGGCTATGGCATGCTCGTTGCCGGCGAGATCTCAAAAAGTTTAGGCTTGCTTGCTACATCCGAGTTAGAATTGCTTCGTGATGCGGTGCGATTATCTGGATCATTGCCAAAAGCCAATGACTTGAATGAGAGCGCGATCATAAATGCGGTGTCACGAGATAAGAAAAGCATTGGCGGTCGCATTCAGTGGGTCTTGCTTGAGCGCATCGGTCGCGCGCTGATCGTCGACGGGAAAGAGATCCACCCGCAAGTTTTGCGGTCTTCCCTGCGCGCAAGTCTAAAGGCAGCCAACTAACTGTGGGGATGTTGTATGGCGAAGATGACGAGATCTGGTGAACGGGGAGGGTCCCGCCTGAACTTTGTGGTCGTGTTGGCAATCATCGGCATACTGGCCTACGTTGGGTATGTGTACATTCCCATTTCCTATAACGCCTACCTCTTTAAAGATCTTATGCAGCGCAACGTCGATGCGGCCAGTGCGCTTGGACATACGCCTATATGGGTGAGAGAACAACTGGCAAAGAGTGCGCCCGACTATGGTGTTCCCGCCGATGCTGTCATCACGCCCACCCAAAATGAGAATCGCATGCAGGTGAGAGTGCAGTTTAAGCGACCAATAGAGTTTCCGGGGTACACTTACCAGTACGAGTTTGATCAGACCGTAAAAAGCTCACAGTTCCTGCTTGCTAAGTAGCCCAACCGATAACTGCACACGAAAGGACCTGGAGAACCTCGTCTAAGCGGCTGCTGGAAAAGTTGAGACCAGCCATGGAAACAGCTAACAGCGATCCACGAAATACCACGAATTCACACGAAGTAAGTCGAACCAAGTCATCCATTTCGTGCGGTTTCGTGTGATTTCGTGGATCGTGTTTTTGTCTTTAAGCAGGGCACGACGCGCCCTTCTTTTTGTTTCTGGGCAAACTATCGTTGGGCTCCATCTAGAAAAGCCTTGAGTTTGCGCGAACGAGATGGGTGGCGGAGCTTGCGCAATGCCTTGGCTTCTATTTGGCGAATACGCTCCCGTGTAACTGCGAAATGTTGGCCTACCTCCTCCAGCGTGTGCTCTGACCCGCTACTGCCGAGACCGAAGCGCATCTTGATAACTTTTTCCTCGCGCGGCGTTAGGGTAGCCAGTACTTCATCTGTGATCTCGCGAAGGTTAGAAGCAACAACGGCATCAGCTGGATTCAGGATCGACTTGTCTTCAATGAAATCGCCGAGATGCGAATCTTCCTCCTCACCGATAGGTGTTTCGAGTGAGATCGGCTCCTGGGCAATCTTTAAGACCTTTCGCACCTTCGACACCGGAATGTCCATTTTCCTGGCGATTTCTTCACTAGTTGGCTCGCGACCCAGTTCCTGCACCAGGGCGCGAGAAGTGCGGATCAACTTATTTATCGTTTCAATCATGTGCACTGGAATTCGGATCGTGCGCGCCTGGTCAGCAATTGCTCGAGTGATCGCCTGGCGAATCCACCAGGTGGCATACGTGGAAAACTTGTAGCCACGACGCCATTCAAATTTGTCGACCGCCTTCATTAACCCGATATTACCTTCCTGGATCAGGTCCAGAAACTGCAAACCGCGATTCGTGTACTTCTTGGCAATGGATACCACAAGTCGCAGGTTGGCCTCGACCAGTTCTCGTTTAGCCTGGCCAGTTTGCTGTTCCCCGATGACGATCGATTGCAGTGAGCGCTTAATTTCCACCGGGCCAACGTTATGATCAACTTCGATCTGCGCCAGCCGTTTTTTGGCGGCGAAAATGCGTCGTTTATACTCTTTCAGATCGTCGGGCTTGATCCGCTTTTTAGTGAGTTTTTCGGTGAAGTTTGCGATCTCACGCTCAGCCTCGCGCACCTCCTTCTGCACGGCCCGGATGGCATTGATCAAACGCTGGCGGGCGCGTTCGGTCATATTCAGCCGCCCGATCTCCTGGGCGATCTCCAAACGAGCACGCGCTACTTTGCGGCGCAGACGCATCAGCTTCTTGCTCTTCTTCCCACGTGTGATTCTTTGCTCACTCCTAAGTTTGTCCCATTCTTTGAGTCCCTGTTTGTAGAGTTTGCGAATATTCTGAATGCCTTCGATGGTCCAGGCGCGATACTCCTCGGCCTTGTCCTCGTCGCCGGTGAGTTCAGCCTGCTCGGAGAAAAGAACAATCTCACGAATGTTTGCCGTGCCGGCC
>Ga0137372_10000760_pt1 | contig 31131 bp, 27 predicted proteins | sample SagtaG_6_FD_104911 | JGI IMG/M metagenome (GOLD analysis project Ga0137372, IMG submission 104911) | Vadose zone soil microbial communities from Sagehorn Ranch, Mendocino, California, USA - Sage1_R_60_16 metaG | ecosystem: Environmental > Terrestrial > Soil > Vadose zone | place: USA...
AGCTCCGACGGACCATCATCGCCGCCCGATTTCTCCCCGAATGCCCAGCACAGCCCACCCCCGAGCAAATCACCGCCGTGCACAGGGCCTGGGCCTCAGCAGCCGCATAGTGCGAAAGTCGAGCCAGTCGTCAACGACGGTTAAAGCGAACCGGACGCGAGCCCGCTTCCCAGCCCCGACGCTGCCAGCCGCTCTCGACCTCCACCGCGCGTAGGTCCCGCCTGCCCGGCTCGAGCCCCGGGACCACCGGCCAGGACGTCCCGCCCACGCACCCGCGGAGCGTCAACCGGCCGGAGGAGTGGCCCGCGGCCCGCCCGGCGGCAGCTCCACCGCAGCGCCCAACGGCGGCGGGATGACCGTGGCCGGGCCGCCGGCAGGTCCCGGCAGGTTGGGCGCTGTCGCCGAACCGCCGTCGGCTGCCACGCCGTCCTTGGGTGACGCGCCGACCGCGCCCTGCGGAGTGTCGGGTCCCACTGCCGGACCACCGTCGGGTGCCGTGCCGTCCTCGGGTGCAGGGCGGAGCCCTCCCGACGGGGCGCCGGAGTCCACGGCCGGGCTGCCCCCGGCCGGCGGGGCGTCGCGCTCGGCCTGCGGGCTGCCGTCCTGGGGCGGGCCGTGGAGCTCGGCCGGGGCCGCGCGGCCGGGGCGGACACGTGGGCGGGAGGCGCCGTCGACCGCCGCGACCGGCAGCCAGATGGTGAAGGTGGAGCCGACCCCGACGCGGGACTGGAGCTGCACCTCGCCGCCGTGGCCGTGGGCGATCTGGCGGACGATGGCGAGGCCGAGCCCGGTGCCGCCCTCGGCGCGGGAGCGGGCCTTGTCCGCCCGCCAGAAGCGGTCGAACACGCGCGGCTGGTCCTCCGGCGCGATGCCGGGACCCTCGTCGGAGACGGCCACCCAGGCGCGGCCGCGCTCGCTGCCGACGGCCAGGCGCACGCGGGAGCCTGGCGGGCTGTAGCGCACCGCGTTCTCCAGCAGGTTGGCAACGGCCCGCTTGAGCGCGTCGTGGTCGCCGTTGACCACCACCCCGGGGACGATCGTCCGGTCCAGGTTGATGCCACGGGCCTGGGCCGTGAGCACCAGGTCGTCGCTCGCGTCGGCCACGGCGGCGCCCAGGTCGACGGGCTCGGAGCGGACGCTGAGGGCCTGCCCCCGCGCCAGGGCGAGCAGGTCGTCGACCAGGTGGCCCATGCGGTCGCTGGCGCGCCCGATGACGACCAGGGCCTGGCGCAGGTCGTCCGGGTCCGCGTCGGGGTCGGCCATGGCCACGTCCAGGTTGGTGCGGATGATCGCCAGCGGGTTGCGCAGCTCGTGGGAGGCGTCGGCGAGGAACTGGCGCTGGGTGGCGAAGGCGGCGTCGAGCCGGGCGAGCATCGCGTCGAAGGTGTCGGCCAGGCGCCGCAGCTCGTCCTCCGGGCCGCCCAGCTCGATGCGGCGCGACAGGTCGGTGGCCTGGATGTCGCGCGCCACCGCGGTGATGCGCTCGATCGGGGCGAGCACCCGCCCGGCGATCACCCAGCCGATCGCGAGGCTGGCCACGAACATCAGGCCGAGCGCCTTGAGGGAGAAGTCGCGCAGCTTGTCGAGCGTCTCGGTGTTGACCACCTGCTCGAACTGCTGCCCGGTGATCAGCTCCATGCGGAAGCAGTTGCCGGTGAAGCGGTTGCAGATCAGGCCCCGGCCGCCGCTGGTCACCGGCTCGCCGGAGAGGGTCATGGAGAGGATCACGTAGAGCATGACCACCACGAGCGCGGCCAGCCCGAACAGGACCGCCGAGTAGAGCAGCGTGTAGCGCACGCGGATCGAGCGCGTCCAGTCAGGCAGCCGCCCGATCGGCGAGGTCGGCGACCTCACAGCTCCTCGCGGAGGCGGTAGCCGCGGCCGACCACGGTCTCGACCGGCTGTCCCTCGCCCACGTCGGCGAGCTTGCGGCGCAGGGTCATCACGGTCACCCGCACGGTGTTGGTGAACGGGTCGGCGTGCTCGTCCCAGACGTGCTCGAGCAGGTCCTCCTGGGACAGTACCTGACCCGGCCGGGACATGAAGTAGCGCAGCAGCGCGAACTCCTTGGGGGTGAGGGCGAGCGGCCGCCCGTCCCGCCGGGCCTGGTGCCTGGCCGCGTCCAGCTCCAGGTCGCCGACGCGCAGCAGCGCGCCGGAGCGGCCGGCGTCGCGCCGCAGCAGGGCACGGACGCGGGCCTTCAGCTCGTCGAACTCGAACGGCTTGACCAGGTAGTCGTCCGCCCCCTCGTCGAGGCCGGCGACGCGGTCGTCGGTGCGGTCGCGGGCGGTGAGCATCAGCACCCGCGGGGCGGGCTCGGAGCCGCCGGAGGCCCGCACCCGCCGGCACACCTCCATCCCGTCGGTGCCGGGCAGGTTGAGGTCGAGGCAGACCACGTCGTAGGCGTTGACGCCGATCTTGTCGAGAGCGACGTCGCCGTCGTAGGCGACGTCGACCGCGTACCCCTCACGGCGCAACCCGCGGGCGACCGCGTCGGCGAGGTCGGCTTCGTCCTCGACCACCAGCACTCTCATGGTCCCGATGCTAGCCACCATGGCGTCAAGGAGCGATAAGTAGGGAGCGAGACCCTGATACCGGTAGATCCAGATGAACTGGATGCTCAGGCAAAACCGGTGATCAGGCTTGGTAGACTGCGGCATGGCCTCCCGGTTTCCTCCCGCAGCGGCCGGCGTCCTCATGGCCATCGGCGGCGCGGAGGACAAGCTCGGCGACAAGGCCGTGCTCGCCCGCTTCGTGCGGCTCGCCGGCGGCGGCTCCGCGCGCGTGCTGATCGTCTCCACCGCCTCCTCGCTGGGCGACGAGATCACCGGCCTCTACCGCACGGTCTTCACCGAGCTCGGCGTCGCCGAGATCGACGCGCTGCGGCCCCGCACCCGGGAGCAGGCCGAGCAGCCGGCCACGGCCGCCGCGGTCGAGCGGGCCAGCGGCATCTTCCTCACGGGCGGCAACCAGCTCCGCCTGGCGATGGTGGTGGGCGGCACCGCCATGGGCCACGCCCTGACCGAGGCCTACGCCCACGGTGCGGTGGTGGCCGGCACTTCGGCAGGCGCCAGCGCCCTCGCCGACCACATGGTCTCGTTCGGCCGGCCGGGTGAGACCCCGCGGCAGCGCATGGGCCAGCTCTCGAAGGGCCTCGGGCTGCTCCCCGGGGTCGTGGTCGACCAGCACTTCGGGGAACGCAACCGCATCGGCCGGCTGCTCGCCATGGTGGCCCAGTCGCCCGCCCTGCTCGGCGTCGGCGTCGACGAGAACACCGCGGCGGTGATCGGCGGCGACGGCGTGCTCGAGGTGATCGGCAGGGGCGCGGTCACCGTGGTCGACGGCTCCAACGTGGTCTCCGATGCCTACGAGGTTCACCAGCACCGCCCGGTGCTGGTCTCCGGGGCGGTGCTCCACGCGCTGCCAGCCGGGTACCGCTTCGACCTGGCCGCGCGGAAGCTGCTGCCGCGCCCCGCCACGCTCGACCTCGACGAGCACCCGCGGCGCTCGCCGAGGCGGCTCGCCAAGGCCATCGCGGCCGAGGGCGCCGAGGATCGCACCCCAAGGCGCCGACGGCCGCACCGGACACACCCCGAACCGCCGACGGGGAAGGAGGCGTCGAGCTGAGCGTGAGCGAGGGCCGCGGCCGCCGGCCGGTGGCCCCGGAGAGCGCGGCTCTGGCCGCCGAGAAGCAGCGCCAGGCTGAGCGCGGGGAGCTGGGGACGGCCAGCCCCGACCTCCGCATCCTGGAGACCAGGGTGTACCGGGGGCCGAACTACTGGTCCTACGAGAAGGCCGTGCACCTGCTGGTGGACCTCGGCTCGCTGGAGGAGCGGCCCTCCAACACCCTGCCCGGCCTGGTCGACGAGCTGCTCCGGTTGCTGCCGGGCGTGGCGGAGCACACCTGCTCGACCGGCCGGCGTGGCGGTTTCGCCGAGCGCCTGCGCGAGGGCACCTGGCTCGGTCACGTGGCCGAGCACGTGGCCCTGCAGCTGCAGCGCGAGGCCGGCGGCGAGCAGCGCCGCGGCAAGACCCGCGGCGCCGGCGCGCCCGGCCGCTACCACGTGATCTACGGCTACGGCGACGACCGCGTCGGGGTGGCCGCAGGGCACCTGGCCGTGCGGCTGCTCAACCACCTGGTCGAGGCGGAGCCGGAGTTCGACTTCGACGCGGCCCTTGAGCGCTTCCTGCTCGACGCCGAGCGCACCGCCTTCGGCCCGTCCACCCAGGCGATCATCGACGAGGCGAGCAGCCGCGACATCCCCTTCATCCGCCTCAACGAGTACTCCCTGGTGCAGCTCGGCCAGGGCGTCCACCAGCAGCGCATCCGGGCCACCATGACCTCGAGGACCTCGTCGCTCGCGGTCGACATCGCCGGCGACAAGGACCTGACCACCCAGCTGCTCGCCGCGGCCGGGCTGCCCGTGCCGCGCTCGCTGCCGGTGCGCAGCGTGGAGGACGCGGTCAGGCAGGCCGAGCGCATCGGCTATCCGGTGGTGGTCAAGCCGCTCGACGGCAACCACGGCCGCGGCGTGCACCTGGACCTGCGCGACGCCGCCGCGGTGCGGGCGGCGTTCGACGACGCCCGCGCCGAGGCGAGGCGCGGCACGGTGCTGGTGGAGAGCCAGGTCAACGGCAACGACTACCGGGTCCTCGTGGTCGCGGGCGCGATGGTGGCGGTCGCCGAGCGGGTCCCCGCCCACGTCATCGGCGACGGCAAGCACACCGTCGCCGAGCTGGTCGAGCTGACCAACGCCGACCCGCGCCGCGGCGTCGGCCACGAGAAGGTGCTGACCCGCATCCGGGTCGACGCCGCCGCCGCCGAGCTGGTCCGCGCCCAGGGGTTCGAGCTGGACCAGGTCGTCGACGAGGGCGTCATGGTCAAGCTCACCCTGACCGGCAACATGTCGACCGGCGGCATCTCGATCGACCGCACCGACGAGGCCCACCCCGACAACGTGGAGATCGCCGAGGAGGCGGCCAGGGTGGTCGGGCTGGACGTGGCCGGGATCGACTTCATCGCCCCGGACATCGCCGAGCCGGTGCGCGAGACCGGCGGGGCGATCGTGGAGGTGAACGCCGCCCCCGGGTTCCGCATGCACACCCACCCGACCGTCGGCGAGCCGCAGTACGTCGCCAAGCCAGTGGTCGACCTGCTGTTCCCGCCGGGGTCGCCCAGCCGCATCCCGATCGTCGCGGTGACCGGCACCAACGGCAAGACCACCAGCGCCCGCATGATCGCGCACATCTTCAAGGGCATGGGGCGCAAGGTCGGTCTGACCTCGACCGACGGCATCCTGATCGACGAGCGCCTGGTACTACGGGCGGACGCCTCCGGACCGCGCTCGGCGCGCATGGTGCTGCAGAACCCGCGGGTCGACTTCGCCGTGTTCGAGGTCGCGCGGGGCGGCATCCTGCGCGAGGGCCTCGGCTACGAGCGCAACGACGTCGGCGTGGTCCTCAACGTCTCCAGCGACCACCTTGGGCTGCGTGGCATCGACACGCTGCGCCAGCTCGCCGCGGTCAAGCAGGTGGTGGTCGAGGCCGTGCCGCGCGACGGCTGCGGCGTGCTGAACGCCGACGACCCGCTGGTCGCCGCGATGCGCCGGCACTGCTCCGGCGACCTCGTCTACTTCTCCATGGAGCCGGCCAACGAGCTGGTGGAGGAGCACTGCCGTGGTGGCGGGCGGGCGTTCGTGCTGGAGGACGGGCGCCTCGGGGAGGGCATCGTGCTGCGGCAGGGGCGCCGCCACATCCTGGTCGCCCCGGTCAGCGCGGTGCCGGCGAGCTTCGGGGGGCGTGCCCGCATGAACCTGGCCAACGCCCTCGCCGCCGCGGCCGCGGCCCACGCCGCAGGCGCCCACCTGCACGACATCCGCGCGGGGCTGCGCTCGTTCACCACCTCCTTCGAGGTCGCCCCCGGCCGGCTCAACCTGTTCGAGCTGGACGGCTTCCGCGTGCTGATCGACTACTGCCACAACGTCGCCAGCATGCACATGCTCGGCGACTTCGTGGAGCGGCTCACCGAGCCGCCTCCCGGCGGCGACATCATGGCCCACCGCCGCATCGGCGTGGTGGCCAGCCCCGGCGACCGCCGCGACCGGGACATCCGCGAGCTGGGCGAGGCGGCGGCGGCCTACTTCGACGTCCTGCTGGTGCGGGAGGACGTCAGCCTGCGCGGCCGCGAGCGCGGCGCCACCGCCGAGCTGCTCGCCGCCGGCGCCGGCGCGGCGGTGCGCCAGGGGGCACGCTGCCGCACCGTCGAGGTCGTCCCCGACGAGCTGGAGGCCGCCCGGCTGGCCCTCGACCGTGCCAACCCTGGCGACCTGGTGGTGGTCTGCGCCGACCGGGCCGAGGCGGTGGTCCACGAGCTGCAGACCCGCGGTGCCCAGGTGTGACCGGGTGACCGACGACGGGGTTCCGCGGACGGACGAGGAGCTGGTCGGCTTCTGCCGCTCGCTGGGCCTGCCCGACGAGTGGCTCCGGGCCGTCCTGCACCACAACGGCGCCCGCCTGCTCGCCCGGGCCAGGGCCTAGGCCTGTCCGCCGCCACCGCCCGAGCCCAACTGGATCCCGCCGCAGCCACCCAAGCCCAACCGGATCCCGCCGCACCGACCTGGGGCCCAACAGGGATCCCGCCAAAGAACCCGATGGGGGGGCCTCCGGGGGGGAGCTGTCCTCGGGCTCCCCCCCGGATCAACCAAGAAATCGCAGCAGCCGCTCTGCCACCAGCTCGGGCTGCTCCTCCGGCAGGAAGTGGCCGCAGGCCTCGACCGCCTCGCCCTGGACGTCGGCGGCGTACTCGCGCCAGATGTCGAGCACCGGCAGGCGACCGGTCAGCCCGGTCGCGCCCCACAGGGCCAGCAGCGGCATGGGGAGCTTGTCGCCGCTGGCCGCGCTCGCCTCGTCGGCCTCGAGGTCGTCCGGATAGGTGGCCCGGTAGTCGTCGAAGGCGGCGCGCAGCGCTCCTGGCGCGGAGAAGGCGCGCACGTACTCGGGCACCGCCTCCTCGACCGCCGGGCGGTTGTGGGTCCAGCGCTCGAAGAACCAGCGCAGGTAGCTCTCGACGTGGTCGCCGACGAGCAGCTCGGGCAGGTCGGGCTGCAGGTGGAACAGCCAGTGCCAGAAGCCGCGGGCGAGCTGCGCGTCGAGGCGGCCGAACATCGCCCTGGTGGGGATGACGTCGAGCACGGCGAGCCGCTCGACCTCCTGCGGGTGGTCGAGCGCGTAGCGGTGGGCGACCCGGGCGCCGCGGTCGTGGCCGACCAGGGACACGCGCCAGTGGCCGAGCTGCTGGACGAGGGCGCGCACGTCGCTCGCCATGGTGCGCTTGTCGTAGCCGCCTGGCGGCTTGTCGCTCAGCCCGTAGCCGCGCAGGTCGGGGGCGACCACGGTGAACCGCTCGGCGAGCGGCGGCAGCAGCTTGCGCCAGCAGAACCAGGTCTGCGGCCAGCCGTGCAGCAGCACCAGCGGCGGCCCCTCCCCCTCCTGGACGTAGTGGACGCGGATCCCGTTGACCGTCGCCATCCCGTGCTCACGGGCCATGGTCGCTCCCTTGTCGAAACGTCGATGGGCCGCCGCCGCTTGTGCGCCGGCTTCCCTCGTCGCTCCTTCGTCGCTCCTCAGTCCAGCCAGCGCGCGGTGGCGGCCCACCTCCTTCTGGACGCCCCGCGGCGAGGGCGAGGGCGCGCAGCGCGGCGTCGCCGATCGGGGTGGCGCCGCGATCGTGCAGCCAGGCGGCCACCTCGGCGCGCTCGGCGTGGCAGGCCAGGGCGCAGACGTCGCCAGGCCGCGACTCGTCGAGCAGGGCGGCCAGGGCGGCCAGCTCGGTCGGGAAGGCGGGCAGGTCGTCCCTGCCCGCGGCCTTGGCGCCCTCCCGGTACAGGCGGTTCATCTCCTCGGTGGTGCGGCCGCGCAGGTACTTGCGCTTCTCGGCGATCGCAACCTGGTCGGCCTGGCGGGCGGCCAGCTCGCCGAGCAGGCGCAGGACCTCGTCGGGACGGTCGCCGGCGGTGCCGATGGCGATCCGGACCGCCGCCCTGGCAGGCCGCAGGCCGCGGCAGACCTCCAGCAGCGCGCGCAGGCTGGCCTCGTTGTGCGCCACGTCCACCACCACGGTGCGTCCGTCGAGGGCGAACAGGTTCATCCGGGTCGGGTTGAGGTGCTCGTCGGGCTGGAAGCCGCGCAGGCCGTCGGCGACGACCGCCAGCGGCAGGCCGAGGGCCACCCCGGCGGCCGCCGCGGCCAGCGCGTTGGCCACGCCGGCCGAGGAGATCCCGGCAAGCGTCACGGGCGCGTCGGCGACCGGCAGGAGGCGGTCGCTGCGGCCGCCTTCGAGCACGGCCAGGTCGCCGCCGACCACGGTGGCTGCCCGGGCACCGTCGGCCAGCGCCGCGCGCAGGGCCGCGCCGGACTGGTCCAGCGCGAACAGGAACGGGCGGGCGCGGCAGCGCGCCCCCATGGCGAGCACGCGCGGGTCCTCGGCGTTCAGCACCACCGCGCCGGTCGGCCGCGTGACCCGCACGACCGCGGCCTTCACCTCGGCGAGCTCGTCGAGGGTGTCGACCCCGCCGAGCCCGAGATGGTCGACCGCGACGTTGGTCACCACCGCCACGTCGTTGTGGGCCACCCCGAGGCCGCGGCGCAGGATGCCGCCGCGAGCCGTCTCGAGCACCGCCAGCTCCACGCCGCGCTGCGCGAGCACCCGCCTGGCGCCGCCAGGGCCCGACCAGTCGCCCTCCTCGACCAGCTCGCCGTCGAGGTAGATGCCGTCGGTGTTGCAGCAGCCGACGCGCAGCCCGGCCTCACGGCCGAGGTGGGCGACCAGCCTGGTCACGGTCGTCTTGCCGTTGGTCCCGGTGACGGCGACCACCGGGACGCGCGGCACCGGCAGCGGCGGCGGCGGCTCCGGCTCGACCCTGCGCAGGTCGCGACCTACCCGCCCGATGCGGGCGGCCAGGTCGGGCTCGTCGGCCGCGGCGACCAGCCGGGCCGCCGCCCGGCCGAGCGCCACCGCGTCCAGGTGCCGCGGCCACGGCCAGGCCACCATCAGCTCGCCGGCGCCTGGTCCGGGCCGGCCGCGGACGGGCAGACGGGCCGTGCCGGCCTCGGCCACGATGCGGCGCACCAGGTGGGCGGCGAGCCGGGTGGCGAAGCGCGCGCGGCGCTCGCTTCCTGGCTCGCCCGGCGCCGCGGCGCCGGGCAGGCCGGCCCGGCCGGCGACGGCCGCGGCCTCCTCGACGGGCAGGGCGGTGAGTACAGCGGCGTCGAGGACGAGCTGCACCGCCGGGCCGGGGAACCAGCGGTTGGCCCCTTCCAGGACGCGCAGGTCGGCCGCGGGCGCCATGCCCGTCACTATACTTGGCGCGCTCATGGACCCCCGCAGCCATCCCGCCGGCCTGCTGCCACTGGCGCGCGCCCGCTCCGAGCGCGCCCTCGCGAGCCTCGAGCTGCTGGTCAACCGGGACTCCGGCTCGTACTCGGTCGAGGGCGTGAACCGCGTCGCCGACCTCTGCGAGGAGCGCATGCGCGGCGGCGGCTGGACGGTCGAGCGCCTGGCGCACCGGCCGGCCGCGGGCGAGGCGCGGCTCGGCGACCTGGTGATCGGCCGCAGGCAGGGCACGAGGCCAGTCGAGGCCGGTGGGCGCCGCCTGCTGCTGATGGCGCACATGGACACCGTGTTCGACGACGGCGCGGCGGCGGCGCGGCCCTTCCGCGTCGAGGGCGGGCGCGCCTACGGCCCGGGCGTCGCCGACGACAAGTGCGGCCTGGTGGCCGGCATCGAGGCGGTCGAGGTGCTCTGCGACGACGCCGCCTTCGACGACTTCGCCGCCGTCACCCTGGCGTGCACGCCCGACGAGGAGATCGGCTCGCCCTTCTCCAAGGACGTGCTGACCCGGCTCGCCGGCGAGCACGAGGTCGGCATCGGCCTGGAGGCCGCGCGCGTCAACGGCGCCCTGGTGACCTCGCGCAAGGGGATCTCCGCGTGCGAGATCGGCATCCAAGGCAAGGCGGTCCACGCCGGCGTCCGTCCCAAGGAGGGGATCAACGCCGCGCTGGAGGCCGCCCGCAAGACCGAGGCGCTGCAGGCGCTCAACGGCCGCTGGCCCGGCGTGACCTGCAACGTCGGAGTGATCCGGGCCGGCACCAGGCCGAACGTGGTGGCCGAGCGGGCGGAGCTGCAGCTCGACCTGCGAGCGGTCACCACCGTCGACTTCGAGCGCGCCCTCGCGACGGTGCGGGAGATCGCGGCCACCAGCTACGTGCCAGGGACCACCGCCAGCCTGGAGGTGGTCCACCGCCATCCGCCGATGGAGCGCACCGAGGCGGTCGCGGGCCTGCTGGCCGAGGCGCGGCAGGTCGCCGAGGCACTCGGGTTCGAGCTGCGCGAGGCGGCCAGCGGCGGGGCCGGGGACGCCAACACCACCGCGGCGGCGGGGCTGCCGACGATCGACGGCCTCGCCCCGGTCGGCGGCGAGGCCCACGGCCCCAGAGAGTGGCTCGACCTGGAGAGCGTGGCGCCGCGCACGGCACTGCTCGCCGGCTTGCTCGCCCGCGTCGGCGCGGCGCAGCCGCCCAGCTAGCCGGTGGCCCAGGGGGCACGGGGCCGGCCGCCGACCAGGTGGCTCCCGATGGACCGGGCCGGTTCGGCTGGCCGCGAACCCTATACTGCCCGTATGACCTCTGGTGCTGCTCCCGCTGGCCGGCCGCGCTCGCGGCGAGGCTCCAGCGGCCACGGTCCTGGACGGCCCCCGACGAGCCGGCCGCCCGGCGATGCGCCCGGGCGGTAGGGGCATGGCGCGGGCGCGCACCCCGGTCGCCACCTCGGTCAGGCGGCTCACGCAGCTGCTGCTGCTCGCCTTCGTGGTGATCCACTTCGTGCTGCCCCAGGTGCCCAAGGTGCGCGACGCGCTGCCGCTGTTCGGCAGCATCGACCTGCCCCTGGTGCTGCTGGCGGTCGCCTTCGAGGCGGCATCGATCTGCTCCTACACCAAGCTGACCGCCTCGCTGATCCCGCGGGGGCAGCAGCCCGGCTTCTTCACGCTGCTGCGCATCCAGCTCTCCACCCTGGCGATCAGCCACGTGGTGCCAGGCGGCTCCGCCGCCGGTGGGGCGCTCGGCTTCCGCCTGCTGACCAAGAACGGCCTGCGCGGCACGGACGCCGCCTTCGTCATGGCCACCCAGGGGATGGGCTCCGCCGTGGTGCTGAACATCCTGCTCTGGGTCGGCCTGGTGATATCCATCCCGTTGCGTGGCTACAACCCCCTGTACGCCTTCGCGGCCGTGCTCGGCGTGCTGCTGATCGGCGGCTTCTCCACCCTGGTCGTGCTGCTGGTGCGCGGCCAGGCCCGGGCCGCCCGCATCATGCGCGCGGCCAGCCGGCGCCTGCCCTTCCTCGACGAGGACAAGGTCCACGAGGTGGTCCTGCGCCTGGCCGGGCGGCTGCAGACCGTGGCCCGCCAGCCCGCGCTGGTGCGCCGGGCCGTCCTCTGGGACGTGGGCTTCTGGCTCTGCACCGCCACGGCCCTGTGGCTGTTCGTGAGCGCGTTCGGCCACCGGGTGCCGATCTACGGGCTGATCGTCGCGTTCGGGCTCGCCTACGTGATGGCCGCCCTGCCGATCACGCCCGCCGGCCTGGGCGTGGTGGAGGTCGTCCTGGTGTCACTGCTCACCTTCTTCGGCGCCCCGGTCGGGGCCGCGACCCTCGGCGTGGTGCTGTACCGGCTGGTCAACTTCTGGCTGCCGATCCCCCTGGGCGCGCTCGCCTACCTTTCCCTGCAGGTCGACGAGGTCCGCGAGGAGATCGGGGTGGGACGCGAGGCGCGCGCGGAGGCGGCCCCTCCGGAGCTGCGCCGACGCCGCGAGGAGGAGCTGCGCCGCCTGGCCGAGGAGGCGGTCACGCGGGCCGAGGACCGCCGCGCCTGGGCCGAACGCCACGGCCTGCGGGTCTCCACCCGCTCCGACCCCTCCAACGACCCGGCCGAGGACTGAAGGCCGGGCCGCCGTCAACCCGCCGCTTGGCGCCAGGTGAGGCGCAACTCGGTCAGATAGCGCTTGCTGGTGCAACCGCCGTGGCGTGTGTCGATCAGCCTGGCGACGCAGTCGAGCAGCCCACGACGGGCCGTGGGCTCCACCGCCCGGTGGCCCGAATAGGTGCGCAGCAGGTCCAGGTATGCAGCTGTGGTGTAGGCGAGCTCCCATTCCCAGCGGCGACCGGACCGGTCCGAAGCTGTTGGAGCGGTCCAGTTCCTCACCCTCCTCTGGGACGTCGGCGGCGCTCGGCAGCCGCGGCCGCGGCCGGTCGTACAGCTGGCGGCCTCGTCGAAGGTCGCCTGTAGCCGCACACGGTCCCATCAGCCGTGCCCGAAGCGTACCCACCACTCCCTCGCCGGTCGGGTGGGGGGCTGTGGAAACGCATGCGCGGCCAGCAGGTCGGCGACAGTACGTTCGCACCCTCATGCGAACCAATGTCTACGTCGACGGCTTCAACCTTTACTACGGCTGCTTGAAAGGCACTGCCTACCGCTGGCTCGACCTCGGAGCCCTGTGCCGTCGCCTGCTACCCAACGACGAGATCAACCGCATCAGGTACTTCACCGCACTGGTCACCTTCCGCCCCGACAATCCGCAAGAGCGAGAACGACAGCTCACCTACCTACGCGCCCTCCACACGATTCCCAACCTCACCGTCCAGCTAGGGCACTACCTGAGCCGTCCGGTCCGAATGCGCCTTGCCAACCCTTCATTGGGTGGACCGGCGACCGTCGAGGTGATCCGGAGCGAGGAGAAGGGCTCCGACGTCAATCTCGCCACGCACCTGCTGCTCGATGCGTTCAAGCACGACTGCAAGGCTGCCGTGGTCATCTCCAACGATTCCGACCTCAAGGAACCTGTTGACGTCGCGCAGAGCGAGCTCGGATTGACGGTCGGAGTCATCAACCCGCACCCGCCACAGTTTCGCAGCCGTGCGCTGCGGCCGACGTTCTTCAAGCAGATACGACCAGCCACCCTGCGGGGATGCCAGTTCCCTCCGGTGCTCGCCGACGCCCACGGCAGGATCCACAAGCCCGCAGAATGGTAGAGCGACGACGGCGACGCGAAACGCAGAGGCCCGCCGAAGCGGGCCTCGCACCCAGTCACCTAGATGACTGGGGGGATGTTCGTACTCTACCGTCGGCGATCTCCGGGCGCCAACCCTGGTAGACGGGCTGTGGACAGACGTCGCCGGCTCGGCGAGCTGCGATGCACGAGCTGCGCGGGGTGGCTGACACGCTGCCATAGAGTGTCGGGGTGCTCACGATCCGCCGGTATCAGCCCTATGACCAGCAGGCTGTCTGGTCGCTGCACAACCTTGCCCTCGACCAGGTGGGGGCGCACGGGGGGAACGGCCCCTGGGACGAGGACGTTCGCCGGGTCGAGGCCACCTACCTGGCCGACGGCGGGGAGTTCCTGGTCGGAGTCCTGCAGGGGCGCGTGGTCGCCATGGGCGCGCTGCGGCGCCGCTCGACGGTGGCCGGGTTCCCGACGCTGCTGTTCGCCAAGCGGATCGATCCGGTGTGACCGCTCGGGCTACTCGCCGGCGGCCTTCTTGCGGCGTGAGGAGGCGGCCTTCTTGCGGCTGGCCGGTCGGGCGCCCTCGGCGTCCTTGCCCGCCTTGGCGGCCTCGACGCTGGCTCGCAGGGCCTCCATCAGGTCGACCACCTTCGAGGGCTCCGCCTCCTCGCTGTAGGTGATCTCCTCGCCCTGGACCTTCTTGGCGACCAGCTCCTCGAGGGCGGCGCGGTACTCGTCGCGGAACTCCTCGGGCTCGAAGTCGGCCGAGAGGCTCTCGATCAGGCTGCGGGCCATCCGCACCTCCTGCGGCCTGACCTGCACCTCCTCGTCGAGCACCTCGAAGCTCGGCGTACGGATCTCGTCGGGCCAGAACATCGTCTCCAGCACGAAGACGTTGTCGCGCAGGCGCAGGGTGGCCAGGTGCTCCTTGTCGCGGAAGGCGACCTTGGCGAGGGCGATCTTGCCGTCGTCCACCATGGCCTCGCGCAGCAGCTGGTACGCCTTGAGGCCGGTCGGCTCGGGCACCAGGTAATAGGACTTCTGGAAGAAAATCGGGTCGATCTGGTCGGCGTCGACGAAGCGCTCGATCTCGATCGCCTTGGCGCTGGCCACCGGCAGGGAGTCGAGCTCCTCCTCGGTCAGGGTCACGTAGTGGTCCTTCTCGTACTCGTAGCCCTTGACGATCTCGGAATACTCGACCTCTTCGCCGTCGACCGAGCAGACGCGCTTGTAGCGGATGCGGCCGCTGTCGGGCTGGTGGAGCTGGTGGAAGCGGAGGCTCTTCTCCTCGGTGGCGCCGTACACGCGCACCGGGATCGTCACCAGCCCGAACGAGATCGCGCCCTTCCAGATGGTCTTCATGCGGTGCTCCTGGGGAAGGCGGCGGCCTTACCTGCTTGCCCTCAACTGTACGCTGGCGACCTGAGCACACTGAACAGGTTCGCGGCCGCCTGGGCAAGCATCCTCGCCGGTCGGGGCGCCCGGGCCGCGGCCAGCACGGGGGTCACTGTCCGGCATGGCCACGGGCAAGGGGAGCCAGATCCCGTTCCCGGCGGAGCTGCCAGCCAGCCGGGACGGTGACGCCTGGCGGGCCGAGGTCGACGGCCGCACGCTGCGGCTGTCCAACCTGGCCAAGGAGTACTGGCCCGGTGAGGGCATCACAAAGGGCGACCTGGTCACCTACTACTACAACGTCGCCCCGCTGATCCTCCCCTACCTCCACGACCGCCCCCTGACCATGCGGCGCATGCCCGACGGGCTGGCCGGCGAGCCGTTCTACGAGAAGCAGGTGCCGGCGCACGCGCCGAGCTGGCTGCCGACCGCGGCGGTGCCGTCCGAGGACGGCACCCGGGTGGTCGAGTTCGTGGTCGCCCAGGACCTGCCGAGCCTGCTCTACCTGGCCAACCTCGGCTGCATCGAGATGCACCCGCTGCACGCCCGCGCCGGCTCGCTCGACCGCCCCGACTACGCCTTCTTCGACCTCGACCCGTTCGAGCCGTACACCTTCGCCGACGTCCGCCTGGCCGCCAAGCTGGTCAAGGTGGTACTGGACGGCCTCGGCCTGCGCGGCTACCCGAAGACCTCGGGGGCCACCGGCATGCAGGTGTTCGTGCCCCTCGACGGCACCCACACCCACACCGACGCCCGGCTGTTCGTGGAGCGGGTGGGGCGGCTGGTGGTGCGCGCCATGCCGGAGAAGGTGACCATGGACTGGGCGATCGAGAAGCGCGCAGGCAAGGTCTTCGTCGACCACCAGATGAACCGGCCAGGCGCCAACATCGCCAGCGTCTACTCGCTGCGGCCGCTGCCGGGCGCGCCCGTCTCCACCCCGCTCGACTGGGACGAGCTGGACGAGGAGCCGGAGCCGGAGGACTTCCGCATCGACAACGTGTGGCAGCGCTTCGCGGCCGGCGACCGCTTCGCCGGGGTGCTCTCCGACCGCCAGTCGCTGACCGCGGCGATGGAGGCGCTCGGGCTCAGCGCCGGCAGCCAGGGCGGCGAGCGCTCCGGCGGGGGCTCAGGCGCTGCAGCCAGACAGCCTCGGTCCCGCTGGGGCGGCGCCCGCTCCGACCGCCCGGCCGGTCGTGCCGCGCTGGACGAGTACGCGGCCAAGCGGGACTTCGCCCGCACCCCCGAGCCCTCCGGCCGCCCCGACGGGGACGAGTCCGGCGGCGGCGGCGACGCGGCGACCGGCGGCCCGGGGGCATGGGTGAGCGGCACCGGGGAGGCCGCGGACGAGCCGGTGGGCGGAGGGGTCATGCCGGCCGAGCCGCACGCGGCGGGGATTCCGGTGCCGGCGCTGCTCACGCCGGGACGGTGCTTCACCGTCCAGCAGCACCATGCGCGCCGGCTTCACCACGACGTGCGCTTCGAGCACGAGGGCGTGCTGGTCTCGTTCGCCGTGCCCAAGCGCCTGCCGGAGGAGCCCGGCGTGCGTCACCTGGCGGTCAACACCGAGGACCACCCGCTCGACTACCTCACCTTCTCCGGCAGCATCCCGGCCGGCGAGTACGGCGGGGGCGAGGTGCGCCTGTTCGACCTCGGCACCTACGAGCCGCTGGAGGTGGCCGACGGCAAGTGGACCGTGCGGCTGCACGGCAGCCGCTACCACGGCGCCGAGTACCACTTCATCCGCACGGGGGAGCGGGACTGGATCTGCTTCCTCGCCGGCAAGGCGTCGCTGCCCCAGCCGGCGGCGCCGCCGACCTTCGAGCCGATGATGGCGGTGCTGGAGACGGCGCCGTTCGACGCCGACGGCTGGCTCTACGAGGTGAAGTGGGACGGCCACCGCTGCCTCGCCGCGCTCGGCGCGGCGACCCGCCTGACCTCGCGCACCGGGCGGGACGTGACCACCCAGTTCCCCGAGCTGATCGACATGCACCGCCAGCTCGCCGCGCGCAACGCGGTGGTCGACGGCGAGGTGGTCGCGCTCGACCACGAGGGACGCCCCTCCTTCCAGCGCATGCAGGACCGCTTTCACCGCTCCCCGGACGAGCTGGCCCGCACCAAGGACCGGGTGCCGATCCAGTTCCTCGCCTTCGACCTGTTGTGGCTGGACGGCGTCCCCCTGCTCGACCTGCCCCTGAGCGAGCGCCTGGCGCGCCTGGCCGAGGTGTTCGTCGAGACCGGCCGCCTGCGCCGGTCGCAGACCGTCGAGGGTCGCGGGACGGCCCTGTTCGAGCACGTCGAGCGGCTCGGCCTCGAGGGCCTGATCGCCAAGCGCGCCGCCAGCCCCTACCGCCCGGGCAAGCGCTCGCCCGACTGGCGCAAGGTCAAGACCAAGCACCACCAGGACTGCGTGATCGTCGGCTGGACGCAGGGCAAGGGCGCGCGCGCCAGCACCCTGGGGTCGCTGCTGCTCGCCGTGTACGACGACGGCGGACGGCTGCGCTACGTCGGCAACGTCGGCACCGGCTTCAGCCAGAGCTTCCTCGCCAGCCTGGTGGACGAGTTGCGCGCGCACCAGACCGCCGAGCGGCCGCTGGACCCCGACCCTGGCCTCCGCGGTGTCCGCTGGGTCCGGCCGGAGCTGGTCTGCGAGGTCGAGTACCAGGCATGGACCGACGACGACCGCCTGCGGGCGGCCTCGTTCAAGGGCCTTCGCTCGGACAAGCTGCCGCGCGACTGCCGCCGGGAGCGCGCCTTCGACGAGCCGGACCAGCCGGCCAGGCAGTAGCGGCAGCGCCCAGCGGCCGCCCGGGCGGAGCAAGGCAGGTTGGCGGGCAGGTCAGCCACATGACACCATGTCGACTTGAAGTCGCCTTCAAGCTCGCACGCGCAACGGCGCGCGGGTCCGGCCGGCGGTGAATGAAGGACGGCCGCAAATGGGAGCGCACATCCTCGTCGTCGACGACGATCCACTCCTGGCGGCCGCCCTGCGCCGGCCGCTCGCCTACGAGGGCTTCGAGGTCCAGGTGGCCACCTCAGGCGAGGAGGCCCTCTCACGGGTGATGGAGCGAACCCCCGACCTGGTCATCCTCGACGTGCTGCTGCCGGGCATCGACGGCCTGGAGGTGTGCCGCCGGCTGCGGCAGATCGGCGACTCGCCGGTGCTGATGCTGACCGCCCGCAGCGAGGTGCCCGAGCGGGTCGCCGGCTTCGAGGCCGGCGCCGACGACTACCTGGGCAAGCCGTTCGCCTTCGAGGAGCTGCTGGTGCGCATCAAGGCGCTGCTGCGCCGCGGCCGCAACGGCTCCACCTCGGCGGAGCTGCGCTTCGGTGACGTGCGCATGGACCGCTCCACCCGCGAGGTCTGGCGCGGCGAGCGCACCCTCACCCTGACCAGGCAGGAGTTCGACCTGCTCGCCCTGTTCCTCGAGCACCCGAAGCAGGTCCTGCCCCGCTCCACCATCCTCGAGCGCGTCTGGGACTACGATTTCGGCCGCGACTCCAACGTGCTCGAGGTGTACGTGGGCTACCTGCGCCGCAAGCTCGAGGCCGAGGCCGAGCCACGGGTCATCCACACCGTCCGCGGGGTCGGCTACGTGCTCCGCGACGACCCCGAGGCCGGCCGGTGAGCTTCCGGACCCGGCTGGTCTTCGCCTACCTGGGGCTGCTCGCCCTGACCCTGGCCGCGTTCGGCCTGGGCGTCTACACCTACGTCAGCACGCGCCTGCACCGCGACCAGGTCAACACCTTCGAGGCCCAGGCCAGGCAGTACGCGCAGCTGGTCAGCGGCACGGCCGGCTACTCCTACGTGTGGGGCATGGAGGAGACCCTGCAGGACGAGGCGCGCCGCCTGCCCAACGTCTACTACTGGATGGAGGCCCACCACGTGCCGGAGGGGACCAAGGACGTCAAGGACGTCTCGGCGCACTCGCCCGGCCTGCTCGAGGGCACCCTCCCGGCGGTCCCGGCCGACGGCAAGGCCCACTTCGTCGAGGGCGAGAGGAACGGGCTCGGCCGGCCGCTGGCGGTGTACCGGGTGAGCATCCACGTCAAGGCCGGCGACACGGTCATCTTCGTGCCGCAGCGCCAGCCGCGCTCGAGCCAGACGCAGGGCCAGCACCCTCCCGAGTCCAGCAGCCTCGACATCAAGCCCGACTACCGCTACCAGGGCAACCTGATCCTCGCCCGCGACCTGCGCGACCTCGAGGCCTCCCTGAACCTGCTGCGCAACATCCTGATCGCCGGCGGCCTCACCGTGCTCGCCATCGGCGCGCTGGTGAGCTGGGCGCTGGCCGCCGGGCTGCTGCGCCCGCTCGGGCGCATGCGGGCGGCCGCCCAGCGCATCGGCGACGAGCGCGACTTCGCCAGCCGGCTCCCCGCGGGCAACGGCCACGACGAGATCAGCCGGCTGTCCAACTCCTTCAACCAGATGCTCGCCGAGCTGGAGCAGTCCCACGACGACCTCAAGACCACCCTCGACGCGCAGCGCCGCTTCGTCGCCGATGCCTCCCACGAGCTGCGCACGCCGATGACCGCGATCCGCACCAACCTGGAGTTCCTCGCCCGCGTGCCCGGCGCCCGTGAGGAGGACCGCAGCGCCGCCCTGCACGACGTCCTGGCCGAGATGCGGCGCATGGAGGCGCTGGTCGGCGACCTGCTCGCGCTGGCGCGGCTGGAGGCGACCGGCGCGGGCGTGGCGCGCCGCGCCGTCCGCCTCGACCACCTGCTGGCCGACATCCACCGCGACGCCTCGCGGCTCGCCCCGAGCGGGGTCGAGGTACGGCTGGAGCCGGCGAGGCTGCCCCACGTCTGGGTCTCCGGCGACCGCGACGACCTGCGGCGGGCGGTCTGGAACCTGGTCGACAACGCGCTCAAGTACACCTCGGCGGGCCAGATCGAGCTGCGGCTGGCGCTCGGCGATGGCATGGCCGAGCTGGAGGTGCGCGACACCGGCATCGGCATCGACAAGCTCGACCAGCCGCACGTGTTCGACCGCTTCTGGCGCTCGCAGCGCACCCGCGGGATGGCAGGGTCCGGGCTCGGCCTCGCCATCACCAGGTGGGTGGCCCAGGCCCATGGCGGCGTGGTCCTGGTGGAGTCGGCCGTCGGCAGCGGCAGCACCTTCACCCTGCGGCTGCCGGCCGCCGCGGAACGGCACGGGATGCGCAGACGGCGCACGGCGGGCGCGCGGCAGCCGGCGTCCTCCGCACATTCTTAAGCCGTCCCTAGGTTTTTCTCATTCTGTTCTCAGGGTCGCTCGATAGAACCGCACCCGTTCGTGCGAGTAACGTCCGGCGATCCGGACGAACTCCGCCCGATATCGCCGGGGACCCAGATGGTGGGACGAGGCCGGCGGCGCGCACCACCGGCCTCGGGGTCCTCGGCGATGTCGTGTGTGGTGCCGAATCGTCCGGGGAACGCTATGGTGGACGCAGGTCGCGCTCGCGCGGCCAGCTCGGTTACCACCCCTCGGAGCGGGCGGCTCGCGCCCCTCCGGCGCGAGCCAAGGAGCCGCCTTGACCGACCGGCAACCACATCTGGCCGCGGTCGGGGACTCCGCCGCACGTGGCCAGCTCGAAGCGGCCCTGTTCGAGGTCAAGCGCGTGATCGTCGGGCAGGAAGGCATGCTCGAGCGCGTCTTCATCGCGCTGCTGGCCCACGGCCACCTGCTCCTCGAGGGCGTCCCCGGCCTCGCCAAGACGCTGACCATCTCCACCGTGGCCGACGTGCTCGGCGGCACCTTCCATCGCGTCCAGTTCACCCCCGACCTGGTCCCCTCCGACCTGGTCGGCACGCGCATCTACCGGCCCGACTCGGCCAAGTTCGACACCGAGCTCGGCCCGGTGTTCTGCAACTTCCTGCTCGCCGACGAGATCAACCGCGCACCGGCCAAGGTGCAGTCGGCGCTGCTCGAGGTGATGCAGGAGCGCCAGGTCACCATCGGCCATGAGACCTACCCGGTCGGCGACCCGTTCCTGGTGCTCGCCACCCAGAACCCGATCGAGTCCGAGGGCACCTACCCGCTGCCCGAAGCGCAGGTCGACCGCTTCATGATGAAGGTGATGGTCGACTACCCGAACTTCAGCGAGGAGATGACGGTGGTGCAGCGCTCGCTCGGGGACAAGCCCGAGGTGCGCAAGGTCCTCTCCATCGAGCAGCTCCACGAGTTCCAGCGCGCCACCGCCAACATCTACGTCGACCGGCTGGTGGCCGAGTACGCCGTCGCCCTGTGCATGGCCACCAGGCACCCCGACAGCTACGGCGTCGGCCAGATCGCCCCCTACATCGCCTACGGGGCCAGCCCGCGCGGGTCGATCAACCTGGTCCACGCGGCCCGTGCCCTCGCGCTGCTGCGCGGGCGCAGCTACGCGCTCCCCCAGGACGTGCAGGAGGTCGCCAAGGACGTCCTGCGCCACCGGCTGGTCCTGACCTACCAGGCGCTGGCCGAGGAGGTGAGCGCCGACAGCCTGCTCACCGCCGTGCTGACTGCCATCCAGCCTCCACGCATCGACCTGGCACACGAGTCAACGGCGTCATGAGCGGAGGTCCGGTGAGCGCTCCCGCGGCGGTCACCCGCACGCCGGACCGTCCCGGGCCCGGACCGACCCCCGAGGGGCTGCTGCGCGCCCTCGACGTGGTGGTGCGGCGGCGGGTCGAGGGGCTGCTCGCCGGCGACTACCGCTCGGCCGCCCTCGGCATCGGCACCGAGCTGGCCCAGATCCGCCCCTACCAGCCGGGCGACGACGTGCGCCGGATCGACTGGAACGTCACCGCCCGGACCCGCGAGCCGCACACCCGCGTGCAGGTCGCCGAGCGCGCCCTCTCCACCTGGCTGCTGCTCGACACCTCGCCATCGATGCAGTTCGGCACCGCCGACCGGCGCAAGGCCGACGTCGCCGAGGGGGTCGCCCTGGCCGTCGGGCACATCGCCACCCGCAGGGGCAACCGCCTGGGCGTGGTCACCTTCGGCGACGCCAGGCCGCAGGCGCTGCCGCCCCGCCAGGGCCGCGTCGGGCTCATGGGGCTGCTGATGACGCTGCGCCACGAGCCCCAGCTCGAAGGCGGCGGGGCGACCTCGCTCGGGGCCGCCCTGAACCACGCCGGCCGGCTGGCGCGCAACCGCTCGGTGGTGATGGTGGTGAGCGACTTCCGCGGCCCCAGGGACTGGCGCGTGCCCCTGCTCGGCATCGCCGGCCGCCACGACGCCATCGCGGTCGAGGTCCGCGACCAGCGTGAGCAGGAGCTGCCCAACGTCGGCGAGCTCTGGCTGGTCGACCCCGAGACCGGCCGCCACCTGCGGGTCAACACCGCCGTCGGCAAGCTGCGGGAGCGCTTCGCCGCGGCGGCCAGCGCCGAGCGCGCCGAGGTCGCCACCGAGCTGCGCAGGGCCGGCTGCGACCACGTGGTCCTGTCGACCGGCGGCGACTGGCTGACCACCCTGGCAGGGTTCCTGCGCCGGCGCGGCAACGTCGGACCGGGCGGGCGCGGCGGCATGCCGACATGAGCGTGCAGTGGCCGACCATGCTGTGGGCCCTGGCCCTGATCCCGCTCGCCCTGTTCGGCTACCTGCTCGCCCAGCGCCGCCGGGTCCGCTACGCGGTCCGTTTCACCAACCTCGACCTGCTGGCCAACGTGGTCAGCCGCTCGCCGGGCTGGCGCCGCCACCTGCCGGCCCTGCTCTACCTGCTGGCCCTCGCCACGCTGCTGGTCAGCCTCGCACGGCCCCAGTCGGTGGTGCTGGTGCCCAAGGAGCAGGCCACGGTGGTGCTGGTGATGGACGTGTCCGGCTCGATGAACGCGACCGACGTCGAGCCCACCCGGCTGCTCGCCGCGCAGCAGGCCGCCAGCTCCTTCCTGGACAGCATGCCGGCCAAGTTCAAGGTGGGCCTGGTGTCGTTCTCGGCGAGCGCCCAGACGCTGACCCGCCCGACCACCGACCGGGCGTCGGTGCGCGACGCGATCGGCTCGCTGCGGGCCGAGGGCGGCACCGCCATGGGCGACGCCATCGAGCGCGGCCTCGAGGCCAAGCGTCCGCCGCCACCGCCACCGGCCGACCGGCCGCGCGACAAGTCGGCGCCGGCCACGACCGCCCCGCCGACCACCGTGGCGCCGGAGAACGGCGGCAAGGAGCCGCCGGTGGTGATGCTGCTGCTGTCCGACGGCGCCAACACGGTCGGCAAGACCCAGCCGCTGGAGGCCGCCGAGCACGCCAAGCAGATGAGCGTGCCGGTGTTCACCATCGCCCTCGGCACCGACGAGGGCGTCGTCGAGGTGCCCGACGAGTCCGGCCAGCCGCGCCGCATCCCGGTCCCGCCCGACAAGGCCACCCTGCGCCGGGTCGCCGAGGTCACCGGGGGCAAGTTCTTCACCGCGCCGAGCAACCGCGACCTCAAGACCGTCTACCGCGACCTCGGCTCGCGCATCGGCTTCGTCAAGGAGCGGCAGGAGGTCACCGTGGTGTTCGCGGCAGCCGCGCTGCTGTTCGTGGTCGCCGGCGGCGCCCTGTCGCTGCTGTGGTTCAACCGCTTCCCGTAGCACCTGCCCACCAGCGGCAGCGGGAGCCTGACAGGCCGGCGGTCAACACCCAGCCCCAGCGCCTGGCGATCGGGCCGAGCGCCTGCAGGTCGAGCCTGTTCATGCCGATGCCGAGCAGCACCAGGGTGAGGCCGATGACCACGGCGAGGGCGATCAGGGTCAGCACGCGCCGGCGCCGACTTCCCGCAGCCGCCGGATCTGGTACCGAGCGAAGGTCGCACCGAGCTGGAGCTGGGCGCCAGTGTCCACCAGGCACCTCCTCGGGGGGTGGCGCTCCGGGCCCGGCAGGCGGAGCATCGGCGACATCGACAACAGCTTGTTGTACCCGGCTTCGGTGGAAAAGGCGAACATGCCGCAAATAGGGCTTTCGCCGAGCGGCCGCGGCGCTCAGCCGGCGGCCGGCTCGGCCGGGCTGTCCGCCTCGTCGGCGCGTGCCTCCAGCTCGTCGGCGCGCTCGGACACGTCGGCGAGGCGGCCCTCGAAGCGGTCGAGGCGCCTGGCCGCCTCGCCCCAGCGCGCGTGGGCGTTGCCGAGGTGCTTGCCGACCACCTCGAAGTCCTCGCGCAGGCGGCCGAGCTCGCCCTGCAGGCTGGTGAGGGCGTCGAGCACCTGCCTGGCGTTGGCCTCGACGCGCAGCCCGCGCAGGCCGAGGCCGATCGAGATCAGGTAGGCGTACAGCGTGGTCGGCGAGACCGGGAACACGCGGCGGCCGACGGCGTAGCGGAACGAGGAGCTCCCCGGCTCGTCCTCGCGCAGGAACTCGTAGTAGACCGCCTCGGACGGCAGGTAGCACAAGGCGAAGTCGAAGGTGCCCTCGTCGGGGCAGATGTACTTGTCGGCGATGGCGTCCACGTGGCGGCGCGCGTCGCGGCCGAACGCCCGCCGGTGCAGCGCCCTGGCGGCGTCGCCCTCGCCGGCGGCGGCCATGCGGGCGAACGCCTCCAGGGGGAACTTCGCGTCTACCGGGACCAGGGCGTCGCCGAGCAGCAGCACCGCGTCGACCCGCGCGCCGGAGCGGAAGCTGTGCTGCGTCCGGTAGGCGAAGGTGGGCAGCCCCTGCGCCAGGAGCTGTTCGAGCAGCACCTCGCCGAGGGCGCCGCGGGCCTGCGGCGGTCGCAGCAGGTCCTCCAGCCGGCCGAGGTCGCGGGCGTGGTCGAGCACCTGCTCGGCCAGGCCGGCCACGGTCGCGACCCGCTCGCGCACGTCGGCGGCGGTGTCGGCCGCCTGCGCCTGGGCGTGCTGCACGGAGTCGAGACCGAGCCACAGCCGCTGGTCAAGGGCGGCGAGGCGGCGGTCGAGGTCGTTGGACATGCCCTCGAGCCGGCGCTCAAGCAGCACGCCGGCCGCCAGCCCGTCCCCCCGCAGCCGCCGGCCCGCCCAGACGCCGGCCACCGCCGCCACCGCCACCGCCAGCACCGCCCACTCCACCGGCACGCCTCCCGGTCGCGTCCTGCCGGCGGCACCGTAGCAACGCGGTACGACAGCAGCGGGTGGGTCGAGGCCTTCGTCCCACGGCCAAGGGCCGCCGCGTCGTCCCGTCCGGCGCTCGCCACCGGGTCAGGGATGGGCGCGTGGCCTGCTACGCTCGGGCGGCTCTTCGGCGCGGCCGCCGCTGGACGGTCGCGCCGACCAGTCGCGCACGGCCGCTGAGATATAGAGAGGAGCAGGCATGGAGGTCAAGCTCGGCGTGATCTACAGCCCCAAGGAGCTGGTCATCGAGACCGACCAGGCCGCCGACGAGATCATCGGGCGGGTCGACTCGGCGGTGTCAGGCAAGGCCCAGGTGCTGTGGCTGACGGACACGAGTGGTAGGCGCGTCGGCATCCCCACCGAGAAGCTGGCCTACATCGAGGTGGGCGAGGAGCACCCCGACCGGCGGGTCGGCTTCAGCTCCATGTGAGCCAGGGCGGGCTACTGGTAGTCGCGCTGGTAGGTGATGCCGTGGCGGCCGAGCTCCATGACCGACACCCCGGGCGTGCCCGACCAGCGCCGCCCGCCCTGGGTGTAGGCGCTGGTCCACTCGGTGAGCAGGACCTCTCCGCCCGAGACCTGGCGCTTGACCGTGACCTCGACCGGCCCCCGGTTGGCGAAGTAGGAGGCGAGGTGGTTGCGGATCTCGTCGCGACCCTTGTGGACCAGGTTGTCCGGCCCGTAGAGGACCGCGTCGGGGGCGTACAGGTCGGCCGCCCCGTCCGCGTCGGCCTTGGCGTGGGCCGCGCGGAGCGCCTCGAACACCTCGGGCGGACTGGCCACCGCGGCAACCTCCTTTGTCGTCCGGGGGCTATCGCTTCGCTACCAGAGCCCCCCGGACCCCCCAAACTGCTCCCGAGATCCCGGGCCGGCGGCCCGGAGGGCGACGTGACGGGTCCGAGCCTACCGCACCGGAAACTGCGGAGGCGCTCCGACCTGGTCTCGGGACGCGCGGCGCTGGGTCTGCTACAGTGAGTGGTTGATGGTGCCGGCCTGCCCGTTCACCGGGGCGGGCCGCACCGCGCAAGACCATTCCCAACACCGGAGGCTCATTGAGTCTGACCGCAACCACCTCTCCCACCACCGTCCCGGAACGCAGTTTCGCCGACCTCGGCGTCGCCCCCACGACGCTCACCTCGCTGGCCAGGATCGGCATCGAGCATCCCTTCCCTATCCAGACGCTCTGCCTGCCACTGGCGCTCGCCGGCGTGGACCTGATCGGCCAGGCGCGCACCGGCACCGGCAAGACCCTCGCCTTCGGCGTCCCGATCGTCCAGGGCATCGACCACGACGAGCCGAACGTCCAGGCCCTCGTCGTCGTCCCCACCCGCGAGCTGTGCCTGCAGGTGGCCGGCGACCTCGAAGCGGCCGGCAGGGACACCGGCGTGCGGGTCGTCTCGGTCGTGGGCGGGCGGCCGCTCGGCCCCCAGATCGTCGCCCTCAGCGAGGGCGCCCAGGTGGTCGTCGGCACCCCCGGGCGCCTGCTCGACCACCTGCGCCAGCGCAACCTCGACCTCTCCGGGGTGCGCCTGCTGGTGCTCGACGAGGCCGACGAGATGCTCGACCTCGGCTTCCTGCCCGACGTCGAGACGATCATCCGGGCCACTCCGGAGCACCGGCAGACGATGCTGTTCTCGGCCACCATGCCGGCGGCCGTGGTCGCCCTCGCCCGGCGCTACGCCAAGCGGCCCACCTTCCTGCACGCCGAGGCCGGCCAGGACGCCACCGTCCCGGCCACCAAGCAGTACTTCTTCCAGGTGCACCCGCTGGACCGCTTCCAGGTCCTCTGCCGCATGCTCGACGCGCCTGGGCGCGACCGGGTGGCGGTGTTCCGCCGCACCAAGCGGGGCGTGGACCGCACCATCAAGGGCCTGCTGGAGGTCGGCTACAAGGCGGGCGCCCTGCACGGCGACCTGCCCCAGGTGACTCGCGAGAAGATCATGCGCGCCTTCCGCAAGGGCAAGCTGGACGTGCTGGTCTGCACGGACGTGGCCGCCCGCGGGCTCGACATCGCGGGCCTCTCGCACGTGATCAACTACGACACGCCAGAGGACGAGCGCGCCTACATCCACCGCATCGGCCGGACCGGCCGCGCCGGCGCCGCCGGCGTGGCGATCACCTTCGTGGCCTGGAACGAGACGGACCAGGCCGAGCTGATCAGGCGCCGCCTCGACCTGGCCGGCGAGCCGATGCCCGAGGTCTACTCCACCAGCCAGCTCCTGGTCGACATGTTCGACCTGCCGAGCAAGGAGGCGGCCGCGGCGAGCCGCTCGAACGGGCGCATGCCGCCCGCCGCCGAGGCCGCCTCGTCGCGGCGGGCCGCCACGGGCGAGCGCGCGGCCAAGCCGGCGTCAGCCCGCCGGCGCCGGCGGCGCCGCGTCGCCGGTCCCAAGCCCGCATCCCACTCCTCGTCGAGCCCGTCGGCCGCGGCCGGCGCCTGAGCCAGGATCCACCAGCGAGACCGCCCTCCCGGACGCCCAGCTCCGAGTTCCGGGAGGGCCGCCGCCGCTCATCGGTCACCGTCAAGCCCTCGTCTCCCGAGCGCCCGGAACGTCCCCGCTGACCTGCGTCGTCGGGGATCGACGGGAATCAGCCACGCTGCGGTGTAGTTCACATCGTGAGGAGGGGCGTGTCCGGCTCGACCGAGTTCAGGAAGGATCGCGGTTTGGGTCAGACGACCAGCTTCGAGGAAACCGCCGTTCCATACATGAACGTGTGCTACGACGCGGCGCTACGGCTGACCGCCGACCCGGCGTCCGCTCAGGATCTGACCCAGGAGACCTTCCTGCGGGCGTGGCGGGCGTTCGCCTCCTTCGAGCCGGGCACCAATGGCAAGGCATGGCGCCTCCGCATCCAGTACAACCTGTTCTGCACGGAGTACCGCCGCTGGCGGCGCATGCCACTGGTCCCGCTGGACGGTCGCGACGGCGAGCCCGCGCTCGAGGTCCCGAGCGGCGAGCCGGGGCCGGAGGAGCAGGCGGTGCGCATGGCCGACCAGCGCGCCGTCCGCAACGCCGTGGCCCAGCTCCCCGAGGAGTTCCGGGTGACCGTCACGCTGGTCGACATCCACGGCCTGACCTGCGCGGAAGCGGCCAAGACGCTGGGCGTGCCCCGGGGGACGGTGCTGTCGCGGCTGCACCGCGCCAGGCGCCGGCTCGAGGCGATCCTGCTCCGTGAGCTCGGAAGGGTGCGCGTCGATGACCTGTGAGGAGTTCGAGGCGCAGCTCACCGCGTTCAGCCTCGGTGAGCTGGAGCCCGACGACGCCATGGGGGCGCGCGCGCACGTCGCCCGCTGCGACGCCTGCGCGGCAGCCACCCTGCGCGACCGGCAGCTCACCGCGCTGCTGCGGGCCTCGATGGTGGAGATGCCGGCCGCGGGCCAGACCGCGGTGCTCGCCGCCGTCCGGTCGGAGACCACCTGGGCGCCGAGGCCGGCTCCCCGTGCCGCCGCCGCGGCCGCTCCCGGCACGCGCGTGCGCAGGCACCGCTCGCGCCGCGGCCGGCGCCACTGGCTCGCCCTGGCGGCCGCCGCCGTCCTCGCCCTCGCCGTGCTCGCCCTCGCCGTGGTGCTGGTCCCTGCACCGGACCGGTCGAGCGCGATCGCGGCCGGCTGGAACCTCTACCGCCAGGAGGCGACCCTCTCCAAGAAGCAGCCGAGCGCGGAGACCGCCAGGCGGCTCACCAGCGCGCTCGGCGCGGCGGCGCGCCCGCCCGACCTGCGCGGCTTCGGCCTGCGGGCGGTTGGCTGGGACGGGCGCATGCTCGCCGGCCACCTGGCGTCGGTGGCCGAGTACCGCGACGTCACCGGCAAGCGCGTCACGCTGATGCGCTGGCGCGGGGAGCTGCCCCACCCGACCAGGGGCTCCCCCGAGTTCGCCTCCTACGAGGGCATGCAGACCGCGCAGTGGGGCGGCACGGGCAGCGTCTGGTTCAAGACGGGCGACATCGTCTACTGCCTGGTCGGGACGGTGGCGGAGCACACCCTGACGGAGGTCGCCCACTACCTCGGCGCCGCGTAGCGCCGAGCCGCCCACCGGGCGGGCCACGGCCACGGGCCGGGCCCGGCCGGCCTGGCCAAGGCGGCAGGCCAGGTCGGCCGGGCCTTCTCCATGCCATAGCGCCGCAAAGTGCTTGCCGTCCTCAACATTTTCCAGTGGCCAGGAACAAGCCGTCCTGGCGGCACGTTGGAACGCGCGACTCGAACGACCGACGGCTGCCCCGCAGGCAGGATGACCGCAGACGTGACGGCGGCTCGCGCCTGTGGTGCAGGCCCCACCACGGAGACGCGCATGCCCGAGCTTTCTGTCGAGACCCTTCCGCTGCTTCCCCTCACCAGTGGCGTGGTGCTGCCCGGGATGGTGGTCACCGCGACCCTCGAGACGCCCGAGGCACGGGCGGCCGCCACCGCGGCGGCCGACGCCGGCCAGTCGCTCCTGCTGGTCCCCAAGGTCGACCAGCGCTACGCCCGCGTCGGCACGGTCGCCAAGATCGAGAACGCCGGCGAGCTTCCCGGTGGCCAGCTCGCCGTGATCGTGCGCGGCCTGCACCGCGCGCGCATCGGCAACGGCGTCGCCGGCACCGGCCCCGCCACCTGGGTCGAGGTCGAGCGGGTGACCGAGGCGCCCCCGACCGCGCGAGCGATCGAGCTGGCCAGGGAGTACCGCGCCGTGGTCGAGAACATCCTCGAGGCCCGCGGTGCCGCCCAGGTCGCCGAGATGCTGCGCGGCATCACCGACCCCGGCCAGATGGCCGACACCGCCGCCTACTCCCCCGACCTCTCCTTCGAGCAGAAGGTGGAGCTGCTGGAGACGGTCGACGTCCAGGAGCGCCTGGAGAAGGCGCTCGCCTGGTCGCGCGAGACGCTGGCGGACGTGAGCCTCAAGGACCGCATCCGCAAGGACGTCACCGAGGGCATGGAGAAGACCCAGCGCGAGTACCTGCTGCGCCAGCAGCTCGCCGCGATCCGCAAGGAGCTCGGCGAGGGCGACGACGAGGACCTGATCGAGTCCTACCGGGCCAAGGTGGCCGAGGCGGGCATGCCCGAGAAGGTCCGCGCCCACGTCGATCGCGAGGTCGACCGGCTGGAGCGGACCAGCGAGCAGAGCCCGGAGCACGGCTGGATCCGCACCTGGCTGGACACCATGATCGAGCTCCCCTGGGCCAAGCGCTCCGAGGACAGCCTCGACATCGGCGAGGCCCGCCGCATCCTCGACGCCGACCACACCGGCCTGGAGGACGTCAAGGACCGCATCGTCGAGTTCCTGGCCGTGCGCAAGCTGCGCGCCGAGCGCGGGCTTGCCGGCAAGGCCGGCCGCGGCTCCGGCGCGATCATCGCCCTGGTCGGCCCGCCCGGGGTGGGCAAGACCTCCCTGGGCGAGTCGGTGGCGCGCGCCCTCGGGCGCTCGTTCGTCCGGGTCGCGCTCGGCGGCATCCGCGACGAGGCCGAGATCCGCGGGCACCGGCGCACCTACGTCGGCGCCCAGCCGGGCCGCATCGCCAGGGCGCTCAAGGAGGCCGGCAGCATGAACCCGGTCTTCCTGCTCGACGAGGTCGACAAGGTCGGCGCGGACTGGCGCGGTGACCCCTCCTCGGCGCTGCTCGAGGTGCTCGACCCGGCCCAGAACCACTCCTTCAGGGACCACTACCTGGAGGTGGAGCTGGACCTGTCGGACGTGCTGTTCATCGCGACCGGCAACGTCGTCGAGACGATCCCCGGCCCGCTGCTCGACCGCATGGAGGTCGTGCGGCTGGACGGCTACACCGAGGACGAGAAGCTCGCCATCGCCCGCGACCACCTGCTCGGGCGCCAGCTCGACCAGGCGGGGCTGCGGCCCGGCGAGGTGGAGGTGAGCGACGCCGCGCTGCGCGCGGTGGTCGGCGACTACACCCGCGAGGCCGGCGTCCGCAACCTCGAGCGCGAGGTCGGCAAGCTGCTGCGCAAGGTGGCCACCGCGCTGGCCGCCGGCGAGGCCACCGCCCCGGTGGCGATCGACGCCGACGACGTGCGCGGCTACCTCGGCCGCCCGCGCTTCTTCTTCGAGGCGGCGGAGCGCACCTCCGTGCCTGGGGTGGCGACCGGCCTGGCGGTCACCGGCGCCGGCGGCGACGTGCTGTTCGTCGAGGCCAGCGTGATGGACGGCGAGCCGGGGCTGACCCTCACCGGGCAGCTCGGCGACGTGATGAAGGAGTCGGCCACGATCGCCCTCTCCTACGTCCGCGCGCACGCGGCCGCCCTGGGGCTCGACCCCGACGAGGTCGCCAAGCGCCACTACCACCTGCACGTGCCGGCCGGCGCGGTGCCGAAGGACGGGCCGAGCGCCGGCGTGACCATGACCACCGCCCTGGTGAGCCTGCTCAGCGGCCGCCCGGTGCGGGCCGAGGTGGGCATGACCGGCGAGGTCACGCTGCAGGGCCGGGTCCTGCCGATCGGCGGGGTCAAGCAGAAGGTGCTGGCCGCGCACCGCGCCGGCCTCAAGGAGGTCGTGCTGCCCGCCCGCAACGGCGGCGACCTCGAGGACGTGCCGGAGGCCGTGCGCCAGGAACTCGCCTTCCACCTGGTCGACGAGATCGGCGAGGTGCTGGACAAGGCGCTCGCGAGCGACCAGCCGGCCGGCCAGGCGGCGTAGGGCTTCCCCTCCAGGCCCCCCGGGCCTCCGGGGGGCCTGGTCGTGTCCGGTGGCGCTA
>Ga0137372_10000763_pt1 | contig 31120 bp, 28 predicted proteins | sample SagtaG_6_FD_104911 | JGI IMG/M metagenome (GOLD analysis project Ga0137372, IMG submission 104911) | Vadose zone soil microbial communities from Sagehorn Ranch, Mendocino, California, USA - Sage1_R_60_16 metaG | ecosystem: Environmental > Terrestrial > Soil > Vadose zone | place: USA...
ACTTCCAGTCGAACGGCGGAATCGCGAACTGGTTGCCCGTCTTCTTGTTCGTGATCCTGTTCGGGCTCTCGATGGACTACCACGTGTTCATCCTCAGCCGCATCCGCGAGGCCTACGACCGTGGCCTCCCGACAGACAAGGCGATCGCACACGGGATCAAGACGACGGCCGGCACGGTGACCAGCGCAGCCGTCGTGATGGTCGGCGTGTTCTCGGTCTTCACCTTGCTGCCGGTCGTCGACTTCAAGGAGATGGGCATCGGCCTCGCGGTCGCCGTCCTGCTCGACGCGACACTCGTTCGCGCCGTGCTCCTGCCGGCATCGATGAAGCTGCTCGGCGAGTCGAACTGGTACCTGCCGAAGTGGCTGCAGTGGCTGCCGCGGCTCGAGCACGAATCCGCTCCGCCCACGCCGCAGGCCGAGCCGGCCCCGGTCGCCGCGTAGTGCGGACCTCAACCGCGCCCCGGCCTCGTTCACGAGGCCGGGGCGCTCCAGTTCCAAGACAAGGAGCCTTCCCATGACCACGCTCACGCGCCGCAACGAAGTGCTCGCCGGTCTCGGGATCGGCGTCCTCGCTCTCCACATCGTCGACGACTCGTTCCTCCAGCCGCAGCCGGGCACCTCGGCCGGCGACCATCTCGCCGGCGGGCTCGTCCCGCTCGCGCTGATCGGACTTGCGGCCGCGGCGTATCCCCGCGTCCGCGCCGGCCTCCGCGGCACGCTCGCGCTCGTGTTCGGAGTCTTCGCGCTGGCCGTCGGGACGACCGAGGCCGGCTACTACACGCTGAAGGTCGGCCCGTCGGGCGACGACTACACGGGCCTGCTGACGATCCTCGCAGGGCTCCTCCTGCTCGGTCTCGGGGCCTGGACGCTCTGGACGACGCGCAAGCTCGACGACGGACGGCTCCGCCGCTACGTGCGCCGCTCCCTCATCCTCGTCGCGGGCGTCGTCGTCGCCGCGGAGCTCATGTTCCCGATCGGGTTCGGCTACGCAGCGACGCGCATCCTGCGCCCGGTCGTGCCGGCCGCGAACCTCGGCACGGCGTACGAGGACGTGTCGTTCAGGACGAGCGACGGTCTCGAGCTGCGGGGCTGGTACATCCCGTCGCGAAACGGCGCCGCCGTGATCGCGTTCCCCGGACGCAGCGGCCCGCAGAAGCCCGCGCGCTTCCTCGCGCGTCACGGCTACGGCGTCCTCCTCTTCGACCGTCGCGGCGAGAGCGAGAGCGACGGCGACGGCAACCTCTTCGGGTGGGGCGGCGACAGGGACATTCTCGCCGCGATCGAGTTCCTGAAGTCCCGGCCGGACGTCGACCCGCAACGCATCGCCGGCATCGGCCTCTCCGTCGGGGCCGAGCTCATGCTCCAGACGGCAGCCGAGACGGACGATCTCGCAGCCGTCGTCTCCGACGGAGCAGGGACGCGCTCGTTCGCGGAGGAGATGGAGGAGTTCCACGGCGTCAACAAGTGGCTCGGGATGCCGATGCTCGCCGTCAAGACGGCTTCGGTCGCACTCTTCTCGAACACGGCGCCTCCGCCGAAGCTGACCGACCTCGTCCCGCGGATCGAGCAGCCGCTCCTCTTCATCTATGCGGCCGACGGCGGCGTCGAGACGATGAACCCGAGGTACTACCGCCTCGCCCGTGGGCCGAAGGCGATCTGGGCTATTCCCGGCATCGAGCACATGGGCGGAATCACCGCGCACCCGCAGGAGTACGAGCGGCGCGTGATCGCGTTCCTCGACCGTTCGCTGTCGCAGCGCGGTCGGGCTCAGGCGGTGGAGCAGAGGTAGGAACCTCCATTTGCGCCGGAGGCGCATCCCTTGTTTAATGCCCCATCCACCCTGGTCCAGGCTCTCGCTGAGAGGGGGACCGCTCGGCGAGTGCGACGTTAGGACCGCCGCCCCGGGAGGGAACTCATGCCACGGTTGGTGATCACCGTGAACGGCAGGCGTCACGTCGTCAAGGCGTCGCCGGACACGCCGCTGCTGTATGTCCTGCGGAACGAGCTTCACCTGAACGGCCCACGATTCGGCTGCGGACTTTCACAGTGCGGAGCCTGCACCGTCCACCTCGGCGACAAGGCGATTCGCTCGTGCGTCACGCCCGCAGTCGCCGCGGCGCACAAGCACGTCACAACGCTCGAGGGGCTCGGCACGATCAAGAAGCCGCACCCCCTCCAGAAGGCGTTCATCGAGCATCAGGCCGCGCAGTGCGGCTACTGCACGAACGGCATGATCATGGCCGCGTCCGCCTTCTTGAAGAAGAACCCGCATCCCAGCGAGGCCGAGATCAAGAAGGCCATGTCGCCGTGGATCTGCCGCTGCGGAACACATTTCCGGATCGTCTCGGCCATCAGGGCCGCGGCGAAGGCGAAGGCGTGAGGGGGCTGTGACGATGACCGAAACCGCTAGACATCCACGCCGCTTCGACCGCCGCGCGTTCCTGACGGGCACGGGCGCGATGGTCGTCGCGATCGGCGCACCAAAGCTGCTCAACCCGAAGGCCGCGTTCGCCGCGCTCGACGACTTTCCGATCGGGCCCGCGCTGGTCGATCCGCAACAGGTCGACTCGTGGCTCGGTGTCCAGGGCAACGGCACCGTCATCGTCTACACCGGGAAGGTCGAGCTCGGCACCGGTATCTCGACCACGGCGATGCAGCTCGTCGCCGACGAGCTCGACGTCGCGCTCTCGAGCATCAAGGTCATCGAGGGCGACACGTGGTGGACGGTCGACCAGGGCTTCACCGCCGGCAGCCAGTCGAACAAGACGCAGTACGCGCCGACGGGCGCCATCCGCCAGGCCGCTGCCGAGGCCCGGCTCGCGCTGCTGAACCTCGCGTCGAAGCAGCTCGGCGCGCCGGTCGCTCAGCTCACCGTCAAGGACGGCACGGTCTCCGTGCAGGGCGACTCCACGAAGTCGGTGACCTACGCGCAGCTGATCGGCGACAAGAGGTTCGACCTCAAGATCACCGGCAAGGCGGTCCCGAAGAAGTTCGACCAGTACAAGATCGTCGGAACGTCGGTCAAGCGGCCCGACGTGCCGGAGAAGACGACGGGCGCGTTCACGTACACGCAGGACGTCCGCATCGCCGGCCTCGTGCACGCCCGCGTCGTGCGGCCGCCGACACTCGACTCGACACTCGTCAGCGTCGACGGCTGGAAAGGCAAGAAGCCGCCGGGCGTGATCAAGGTCGTCGTCAAGAACAACTTCGTGGCCGTCGTCGCGAAGGAAGAGTGGCAGGCGATCGAGGCCGCGTATGCGCTGAAGGTCACGTGGAAGATCGCGCCGCTCCCGAGCTACGAGACGTTCTACGAGGACCTCCAGAAGATGTCGCCGACGACGAACCGTCTGCTGATCGACACGCGCGACGTCGACGCGGCGCTTGCGAAGGCGTCGAAGACCCTCGAGGCCACCTACTACTACCCGCTGCAGATGCACGCGTCGATGGGCGCATCGGCGGGGACCGCGTCGGTCGAAGGCCAGACCGCGACTGTCTGGTCGTCGACGCAGGGCGTCTATCCGCTCCGGGCCGCGATCGCGACCGCGCTCGGCGTGCCCGCGCAGAACGTGCACGTGATCTACGTCGAGGGCTCCGGTTGCTACGGCCTGAACGGCGCCGACAACGTGGCGCTCGACGCGGCCGTCATCTCGCAGATGGTCGGGAGGCCCGTGCGCGTGCAGTACATGCGCGCGGACGAGCACAAGTGGGAGAACTACGGCCAGCCGTACGTGTTCAAGCTGAAGGGCGGGATTGACGGCTCGGGCAAGGTCACCACCTGGGACTACACCGCGTGGACGGCGAGCCGCGGCGGCAGGCCGGGCCCGCCCGCGAACCTCCCGTCCGGCATCCTGCTCGGCTTCCCGGAGAGCCCGCTCGCGGCGTCTCCGGCTCAGACGCCGAGTCAGCCGGCGAACTTCGTCGACGGCTCGAACTCGGCTCCGTCATACATCATTCCGAGCCAGCGGCTCGTCACGCACGCGGGCAACCACTCCTTCCTGGCCGGCCCACTGCGCTCGCCCGCCAGGATCCAGAACACGTTCGCGAACGAGTCGTTCATCGACGAGCTTGCGCACGCCGCGGGCGCCGACCCGGTGGCTTTCCGGCTTGCGCACCTCAAGGACCAGCGCCTGATCGACGTGATCAACCTCGCGGCGAAGATGGCGAACTGGCAGCCACGCCCCGCGGCCTCGAAGATCGGCACTGGGCGGTACCTGACAGGACGCGGGATCGCCGCGATGCTGTACGAGGGCAACAACGGCTACAACGCAGCGGTCTTCCAGGTCACGGTGGACAGGACGACCGGCAAGGTGGTCGTGGACGGCGTCTGGTCGGCGCAGGACTGCGGGCCGGTGCTCAACCCGGACGGCCTGCGTGCCCAGGCCGAGGGCGGCCTGATGCAGGCGATCAGCCGCACGCTGATCGAAGAGGTGAAGTGGGGGCCGAACGGGATCACGTCCAAGGACTGGGAGACGTATCCCGTCATCCGCTTCACGGGAATGCCGAAGACGTTCAAGTTCCAGGCCATCGACCGCAAGGACCAGCCGGTCTGGGGCGCGGGGGAGGTGCTGATCACGAACGGGCCGGCGGGGATCGCGAACGCGATCTTCGACGCAACCGGCAAGCGGATGCGACAGCTTCCGTTCACGCCAGCGCGGGTGCGTGCGGCGCTGAAGAGCTAGGGAACAACCGATTCTGCGATGCGGAGCGCGAGTGCGCTCCAGAGGGGATTCGCCGGGGGCTCGCCCCCGGCGGTCTCCTCGAGGACGAGCCTGAACGCGTCGGCGACGCGCGGGAACCCGGCGGCCGCGACCGTCTCTGCGCGTTGCTCGATCTCGTCGCGCGCAGTCTCGAGCTTCACGCGCGCGGCCGCGAGGTCAGGCTCGTCCGCCTCGTCGAGCAGCATCCGCTGCGAGACCCACCACGCGACCTGGTCGACGTAGCCGGACAGGATGCGCTCCGGAACAGGTGTTGCCTGCACGAGCGTCTCGGCCTCCTGCCGGAGCCGGGGGACGTCGAAGCCGGCGTGCGACAGCACCCAGCGCGACGCGAAGGGAAGAACGAGCTCCGCGAGCTGCTCGCGGGGCATGCCCTCGAGGTACTCCTCGAGCTCGAGGAGCGCGGCGCGGAACTCCTCGTCGAGCGGCGCCGTCACTGGCAGACCGAAACGCCGGGCCGGGTGAGCGCGAACCCGTAGACCGACTCGCCGGTCGAGTAGATCGAGGTCACCGCGCCGGCGCGGCGCATGGTCAGAGCCACGTAGCCGATGCACGCCCGCCACGAAAAGTCCCCGTAGAGCCGGTGCGCACGATCGACGCCGTCGCCGAGCCGCAGGCCCTCGCGCGTCCGCCAGCCCCGCGGCGAGCCGAGCGTGAAGACCGCGCTGACGCTGCCTCGGCGGAAGCTCACGCCGACGCCGAACGGCTCGCCCGTCGCGCGCTCGTACGTGAAGTACCAGGTCCGCTGCGCGCACTGCGCGCAGGCCCGGTAGTCCGTGCCCCACCGGGCGCGCACGCGCTCCGGCGTGTCGCCGAGGCGCACGCCGGCGAGGCTCCTCCCTGGCACGAGCACGCCCGCCCGCGGCAGGCTCGCCGCTGCCGCTCCGCTCGACGCGGCCAGCGCGAGCGCGAACGCGAGCGCGAGTCGGTTCACCCCCGGGAGCTTACGGCTCCTCGGTCGTTAGCCTGGTGTCGTGCCCGATCGCGAGTACGTCGTGCGGGACAACCCGGCAGAGCTGCGTTACGAGTTGCTCGACGGCGACGAGGTGGTCGGCGAGATCCTCTACCGCACCGAGCCCGGCATCGTCGTGCTGGTCCACACCGAAATCGCGCCGTCGGCGGAGGGCAGGGGTCTCGGCGGCCACCTGGTCGCGGGCGCGCTCGACGACCTGCGGTCGCGCGGCCTCCGCGTCGTGCCGCTGTGCCCGTTCGTCGCCGCGTACATCCGGCACCATCCCGAATACGACGACCTCGTCGTCCGCGACCCGGCGATACCGGATTGACCGGCTCCGTCGCGTGTCATGGTCGAGGTGTGAATCCGGCGAAGAGCGGGTCTCGCTCCGCTAAAGCGAGTGCTGCCTGAGCCAGGCCAGCGCGGCGTCGGCGACGTCGCGCCAGCCGCTGTCGATCGTGAGCGAGTGGCCTCGGTCAGGGAACTCCTTGTAATCGGTCACTGCGGATGACTTGCCGTACAGCTTGAGCGTCGACTTGCTGATCGCGCGCGGCACCGTGTGGTCCTTGCCGCCGGCTGTGATGAGCAGCGGCCCCCGCGTCGCGTTGCGGGTGTCGACCTTCGCCGGCGACCGTGGAGAGAGGTTGGCGGACGCGGCCTCGAAGAGCGGCTTTCCCGGCGACGGGATCGTCCAGCGGTCGTACAGCTCGTTCGACTCGGCTGCGGAGAGGGCATTGCCGAAGCCGTAGCGGAACTGCTTCGCGGTCAGCGACACCGCGCGCTTCCTATTGGCCGGGTTTCGCAGCGCGACCGAAGCGACCCGCAGCGCCGACGGCGGCAGGTAGATCACGCCCTTGATCGGCGCGGGATCGATCGCCACCGCGGCGGCGGCGAGGCCCTGTCCCAGCAGCCGCTGGACGATGAGGCCGCCGAAGGAGTGGCCGATCACGACCGGCTTGGCGTCGAGGCCGGAGATCACGCCCGCGTAGTGCTCGACGACTTCGTCGATGCCGTGCCCAGCGATCCTGTCGGGCTGCTTCCGGGTTTCCTCGATCGTGCTCGCGTCACCGGGCCAGCCGGGCGCCGCGGGCGCGTACCCCGCTTCGCGGAAGAGATCCGTCCAGGCGCCCCACGAGTCAGCATGCAGCCAGAGGCCGTGGACGAAGACGACCGGCGTGCCTGCGGCGTTCATGATCTCCTCCTGGCTCGACGAGGACGCTCGCAGTCTCGCACGGAGCGGCCGGAGCGGATCGGGCGGCGGAGGGTTAGAGATCCGACTCGATGGGTATGGTGCAAGCAGCACATGACGTCACCGGTCCCCCCTGGTGATCTTGCGGCCCACGAGTCCTACGTCGATTGGGACCAGCTCTCGGGCCTCGACAAGATCGTGACGATCTATCAGGTCGGGACGAACCAGGTCGTCCTCGAGACCAATGAGGGCCGCGAGGTCCGAATCACCGCCTGGTTCGATCGCCGGAACGGCCAGTACGTCGCCGACTTCGAGCGTCGCTGCGCCGTCACGATCGGCGGCCAGCAGGTTCGCGTGTGGTCGCACACTCCGGCGTATGCACGCTGCGTCGCCGACGATCTCGTCGCGTGCCTGGAAGCGGCGATCCTCGCGGTCGACCGCCTGCACGTCTACTAGAGAGGGAACCTTTTCCGCAGCGCCGGTGTAAGCACGGCATGCGCACGTCCCTGACCCTGCTGATCATCGCCGCGTTCGCGCTTCCGGCGACGGCGCTCGCAAAGGGCCCCGACTACGCGTTGCTCAGCGGCCCCGGAATCAACGGATCGATCCGGATCGACGGCGACGGAGAAAACGGCATGGACACGCCGCTCGGAGCGCTCGCCACCTACGGCGGCTTCGCCACGCAGGTGTTCGGCCATCACCCGAACGATCCGACGACGCCGGTCCGGCCCGCGGGCAAGCTCGGCCCGCGCTACCGCGTCGTCTACTCCGTGCCGGCTCCGAACGGGCGGTGGTCGATCGCCGCCGACCTGTACCCGTTCGCGATCCCGCGCGCGGTGACGTACATGAAGCCGGGGCAGCCGTTCTACACCATGCATACCCACGGCGGCTGGTACGTCGCACGTCCGGGGCTCAGGCGCACGCTGGAGGACGCCGGGCTTCCCGGTGCGAGCCGGAGCGGGGGCTCCACGCACACCTGGCGCTGGCTCGGCATCGGCGCAGGCGCACTCGCTGTTCTCGCCGCCGCGGTCCTCCTCCTGAGGCGCCGGCCGCAATCCACTCCGGCTCCGGCCTCGTAGGGCTAACCAGCGGATCGACCTGCCGCGCGGCAGCCGATCTAAGCTGCCGCGATGCGAGCAAAGATCAAGCAGAAACACGAGGTCGCCAAGGGGACGCTGATGGTCGTCTTCGACCTGCTCGGCGAGGAAGTCGACTTCACTCCCGGCCAGTACTTCTGGGTCACGCTGCTCGACCCGCCGTATGACGACGAGAAAGGCCCGCGCCGCCACATCTCCGTCGTCACCTCCCCGAACGAGCGCGGTGTGCTCGGTCTCTGCACGCGCTTGCGCGACACGGCCTTCAAGCGCTCCCTCGCGGAGTTGCCGGTCGGGGCGGACGTCGACGTCGAGCAGCCGAAGGGGGACTTCCTGCTCCCGGAGGAAACCGACACGCCTTACGCGTTCATTGCCGGCGGGATCGGGATCACGGTCTTCCGCTGCATGCTGCGTTACATCGCCGAGGAGGGCCTGGCGCATCGCGTGACGCTCGTCTATTCGAATCGCGACCGCGAGTCCACGGCGTTCCTCGACGAGCTCACGCAGCTCGAGCGGGAGAACCCGAACCTTCGCGTCGTGCTGACGATGACCAACGACCCGAGCTGGGACGGCGAGACCCGCCGTATCGACGGCGACTTCCTCCGAGACCATCTCGGCGAGGAGATGAAGTCGTTGCGGTACCTCGTCGCGGGGCCGCCCGCCATGGTCGAGGCGATGGTCGAGACGCTCCAGCAGGCAGGCATTCCCGAGGAGCAAGTCCAGGCGGGGCGCTTCAGCGGTTACTGAGACAGCCGCCTCTCAGCCGCGAAGCGTGACCTCGAGCGCCGTTCCCGCGCCGGGTGACGTGCGCAGCGAGAGCGCCGCGCCGATCGACGCGATCCGCGCGCGAATGTTGCGAAGGCCCTGCCCGCTTTCGGCGTCGTCGCCGTCGAAGCCTTCGCCGTCGTCGACGATCGTGACGAGCCTGCTTCCGTCTCGCTCTTCGATCCGCACCTCGGCTCGGTGCGTACGAGCGTGGCGGCGGACGTTCGCCAATCCTTCCTGGACGATCCGGAACAGCTCGATCTGCTCGTCGGGGTCGAGCCGCATCCGCGGATCGATCTCGAGCTCGACCTCGAGCGCGCCGTCCGCGGTCAGCAGCTCGACGTAGCGCTGCAGCGCCGCGTCGAACGGCGCGCTGCCGCTCGCGGACGAGAGCGCAAGGATTGCGAAGCGCGCCTCCTGCTGCGCCGCAGCGGCCGCATGCTTGATCTTCGGAACGTGCACCTCTGCCGCGGCGCCGTGTTCGAGCATCGTCGCATGCGTCGAGACGGCGAACAGGTACTGCGCCAGCCCGTCGTGGATCTCGCGCGCGAGGCGCGAGCGCTCGTCGGCGACGGCACGGCCGAACTCCGCGGCCTTGATCGCCCGCCAGACGCCGACGCAGAACACTCCGTAGCCGAGGACCCGCAAGAAATCTCCCGGCGAGACCTCGACGTTTCCCAGCAGCGGCGTGAAGACCAGGTGCAGCGAGGAGAAGAGCATCAGCGACGCACCGAACGCGAGCCAGCGGTCGAGGTCGTCGAGGCGGTCTCGGTAGCGCAGGCCGAAGCCGATGATCGCGGCGAGACAGAGCAAGGAATTCGCCGAATACGCCAACGTGAGCAGGAACGGCGGCGACGTGGTCGCGCTCGAGGCGAGCGCGGGAAGCGCCGCCTCGATCGAGTGCATGACGACCCACAGCAGCCCGAGCTCGACGATGAGGAAGGCCAGCCAGTTGCCGAGCGTTCGGCGCGACGAGGTGACGACGCCGCCTGCGAAAGGAGCGGCCGCGATCAGAATCCAGCCGATCAGCCGAGACACGACGCCGGTCCACGCTTCCGCGCGGGTCAAGTCCTGCTCGGCGATCGACGGCGCGAGACCGAACGCCGCCGTCGACGCGGCCGAGACGAAGAAGCCGAGACAGAGAAGCAGGTCGAAGCGGCGGCGCTCGTTCGTGAACCGGGCGCCGGCGAGCAGCGCGACGAGGCCGGCGGCGAGCACTCCGACGGTCTGCAGGACGAGCTTCAGGTGCGGCAGGGCATAACCGGAACCGGCTCGAGGATGGGTCAGCAGGAGCGCGAGCGCCGCTCCCAGCACCGCGAGCAGAAGGGCTTCCCCGAGCAGCCAGGTCTGGTAGGCGTCCCGATTGCGCCGCATCTCCTTCGTTGTCGGCACAAATGCGGAAACCTATGAGGTCATGCCGACGATCCTCATCGTCGACGACCACCCGGTCACGCGGGAAGCTCTCGCGGCTCTGCTCCAGCAGAACGGCTTCACGGTTGCCGGCCAGGCCGCCGACGGCGAGACCGCCGTCCGGCAGGCCGGCGAGCTCGGCCCGGATCTGATTCTGCTCGACCTCTCGTTGCCGGGCATGAACGGGCTGGAGGCCCTGCCTCAACTTCGCGCGGCCGCTCCCGCGGCCGAGGTCGTGGTGCTGACCGCGTCAGGGACGGAGGAGAACCTGCTCGGTGCGATTCGCGGAGGCGCGGCGGGCTACCTCTTGAAGAGCGAGCCGCCCGAGAGGATCGTCGAGTTCCTGCGCGGCGTCGCGCGCGGCGAAGCGGCGCTCTCGGGCTCGATCGCGCGACGGCTCCTCGAGACCGTGCGCGAGACCGGCGGCCGCGAGACGGGCGTTCCCGACTCGATCGCCTCCGAGCTGACGGCGCGCGAGGTGGAGATCCTCCTGCTGCTCGACCATAGGCTCGAGACGGATGAGATCGCGAAGCGGCTCTTCATCTCCGAGCACACCGTGCGCTCGCACGTGAAGAGCATCCTGCGCAAGCTGGGCGTCTCCTCGCGCCGCGACGCCGTCGAGAAGCTGGCGGCCGCTCGAGGCTGAGACAAGATGACCCAGCGTGAGTGACACGATCCACCCGGCGCGGGCGATGAAAAGCCGTCCCTGGCCGCCGATCATGTGACCAGGTTCTTGGTTCCCTCCTGAAGATGGCGAATTGACCCAGCGGTGAACGGCCGGCCTTCGAGCCGGCCGTTTCTCTGCTCAGGCGAACCCTTCGAGCGCCGCGCCGACGAGGCCCGTCAGCGTCTCGAGGTTGTAGCCGCCCTCGAGAACCGCGGCCGTGCGCGGCGCGAGAGACGTGCACCGCCGCGCGAGCTCCCGGAAGCCGGCCTCGGTGACGTCCATGCCGGCGAGCGGATCCTCCTGGTGCGCGTCGAACCCGGCCGAGACGAGGACGAGCTCCGGCCCGAACGCCGCTACGGCGGGCTCGACAGTGTGGTCGAACGCATGCAGGTATTCGTCGTCGCCCGAGCCTGCCGACATGGGAACGTTGAGCGTGGTGTCGCGCTGCTCCTGCGGCCCGCCCGAGCCGGGGTAGAACGGCCACTGGTGCAGCGACGCGAAGAAGACGCTGTCGTCGTCCCAGAAGATGTCCTGCGTTCCGTTGCCGTGATGCACGTCGAAGTCGACGATCGCGACGCGCCCGGCTCCGGCCGCCTGGGCGGCGCGCGCGGCGATCGCGACGTTGTTGAAGAAGCAAAAGCCCATCGAGCGGTCTGCGGGCGCGTGGTGTCCAGGCGGGCGAACGAGCGCGAAGCCGCTGCGAGCGGCCGCCTCGATCGCCGTGCCCGCGGCTAGGAGTGCCGCCTCGTAGGTCGTCTCGGAAGCGGGCGTATCCGAATCGAGCCACGTCGGCGCTGCGATGCTGCGAATGCCCGCGACGTGCTCGGCGGTGTGGCAGCGGAGGATCTCGTTCTCGCCCGCACGGCGTCCCTCGGCCCACGCGAACGCGTCGAGCAGCGCGGCGAGGCGCTCCGGACGCTCCGGGTGGTGCCCGGTGGGGTGCAGCTCGGCGAGCCGCGGATGGCTGAGGACGTCTATCTGGTCCTCGCCGCGAGCCGGTCGGCGAGCTGGTTGACGCCCCACGAGCGAACGAGCTCTGCGCCTGCCTCCCAGTCGGGCTCGGCGTCGGGAATCTCCGGGAGCGGCGCCGCCGCGTCCATGGCCGCGATCCGGCGGTAGAGGCGCAGCTCGTCGGCCTGCGCCGAGAAGCGGCCGTCCGCGAGCATCGCCTCGAGTGAGTCGTACTGCTTCAGCAGCCCCGCGGCCGTCTTCGGGCCGACGCCCTTCGCACCCGGCAGCTTGTCGGACGGATCCCCCCGGAGGGCGATGAAGTCAGGCACCTGCTTCGGCTCGACGCCGTACCGCTCGCGCACCTCGGACGGCCCGATGCGCGCGATCTCGCTGACGCCGCGAACCGGGTGCAGCACGGTGGTCCGGCCGCTCACGAGCTGAAAGGCGTCGCGGTCGCCGCTCGCAACGAGCACCGTCCCGCCGCGAGCCTCCTCGTATGCGACCGCCGCGGCGAGGAAGTCGTCCGCCTCGTATCCGGCCGCCTTCGCGACCGGGAAGCGAAGGGCGGTGCAGAGCTGCGGCAGCAGCGCGAGCTGCTCGAGGAGCGATGCGTCGAACTCCCGTCCCGACTGGTACGCCGCGAACGCCTCGTGCCGGTACGTCGGAACCTCGAGGGTGTCCCAGGCGACGAGCACGGCACGCGGCTGCTCCTGTTCCCAGAGCCGGACGATCATGTTCGTGAAGCCGACGACCGCGTTGCGGTTGATCGCCTTCGGGAGCGCGTGGTACGCGCGGTGCGCGAACGAGTCCCCGTCGACTGCCAGGAGCGGACGGCTCACAGCGTCTCGTGCAGTGCCTCGATCTCGCGCATCAGACGTTCGGTCGCCGCCTGCGCATCGTTGCCCGGCTCGAACGGCTCGCCGTACGCGACCTTCCACTTGGCGAGCCGCGCGAGGCCGTCGGTCCCCTTGATCGCCGCCGGGACGAGCGGCACGCCCGCGAGGTGCGCGATCCGCGCGGCGCCGGTGCGCGGGCGCGCGGTCCACTTCTTCCGCAGTCCTTTCTTCTGCCGGGTTCCCTCGGGGAACATCACCACGACCTCTCCCGTTCGCACGAGGTCGACGGCCGTCTCGATCGCCTCGACGTCACCCTCGCCCCGCCGCACCTTGAACGCTCCGCACGCCTCGAGGAGGGCGGAAAGTGGCCACCAGTAGAGCTCCGACTTCGCCATGAACCGCACCCACCGCTGCGGCAGGAAGGGAAGCCCGAGCGGCCACGGGTCAAGGTTAGACGTATGGTTTGCGGCCAGCACGAAGCCGCCGTCCTCGAGCCCGTCGAGGCCCTTCACCTCCAGCCGGAACAGGCCGTACACAAAGGGATACGAGAGCAAGGCAATAAAGCGGTAGACCCAGGACGGCCGCGACATTCGGGCGCATCATCCCGCGTCTCGCTACCCTCGTGCCGATGTCCAAGCGGCTAGTGATCGTCGAATCTCCTGCAAAGGCACGCACGATCAAGGGTTTTCTCGGGCCGGATTTCGACGTCGAATCGAGTATCGGGCACATCCGCGATCTCCCCGAGCGTGCCGCGGACGTACCCGCCAAATACAAGAAGGAGCCGTGGGCGCGGCTCGGCGTGAACGTCGAAAACGACTTCGAGCCCCTCTACGTCATCGACTCCGAGAAGAAGCAGCGCGTGGCGGACCTGAAGAAGCGGCTGAGCCAGGCCGACGAGCTGCTGCTCGCGACGGACGAGGACCGAGAGGGGGAGGCGATCGCGTGGCACCTCTCCGAGGTGCTGAAGCCGAAGGTGCCGGCACGCCGAATGGTCTTCCACGAGATCACGCGCGATGCGATCCAGCACGCGCTCGAGGAGACGCGCGAGATCGACTCGCGCCTGGTCGATGCGCAGGAGACGCGGCGGATCCTCGACCGCCTGTACGGCTACGAGGTGTCGCCGGTCCTCTGGAAGAAGATCATGCCGCGCCTTTCCGCAGGTCGTGTGCAGTCGGTCGCGACGCGGCTCGTCGTCGAGCGCGAGCGCGCGCGGAGGGCGTTCGTCGCGGCGGAGTACTGGGACATCGAAGGGACGTTCGTGCCGGGTCCGTTCACCGCGCGGCTCGTCGCGCTCGACGGCAAGCGCGTTGCGCAGGGACGCGACTTCGACTCTCTGGGCACCCTCGCCGAGGGCACGATCCGTCTCGAGGAAGCGCGCGCGCGAGCGCTGGCCGATGCGCTCCAAGCCTCGGAGTTCGCAGTCCGAACGGTCGACGAGAAGCCGTACACGCGCCGGCCGGCCCCGCCGTTCATGACCTCGACGCTGCAGCAGGAGGCGAGCCGGAAGCTCAGGTTCACGTCGCAGACCACGATGCGCGTCGCTCAGCGGCTGTACGAGAACGGCTACATCACGTACATGCGCACCGACTCGACGACGCTGGCGGAATCCGCGCTCACGGCGGCACGTGACCAGGCGCGCGAGCTGTACGGGGCCGACTACGTCCCCGAGAAGCCGCGCCACTACGACCGCAAGGTGAAGAACGCACAGGAGGCGCACGAGGCGATCCGTCCTGCCGGCGACCGCTTCCGCACGCCGCAAGAAGTAAAAGGAGAGCTCACGCGCGACGAATACGGGCTCTACGACCTGATCTGGAAGCGCACGATCGCGTCCCAGATGAAGGATGCGTCCGGCTCCACGGTCTCGGTGCGGCTCGGAGCGCGCGCGTCGACCGGCGAGGATGCCGAGTTCGGCGCTTCCGGAACCACGATCACGTTCCGCGGCTTTCTCGCGGCGTACGAGGAGGGTCGCGACGAGGAGCCCGAAGGCGCCGACGACAAGCTGCTCCCGCCGCTGAGCGAGGGCGACCGGCTCGACGCGCAGGAGCTCGAGCCGCAGGGTCACACGACGACGCCGCCGGCGCGCTACACGGAGGCGACGCTGGTCCGCGCGCTCGAGGAGCGCGGCATCGGCCGCCCGTCCACGTACGCGTCGATCATGGGCACGATTCTCGATCGTGGCTACGTCTTCAAGCGCGGCACCGCGCTCGTCCCGTCGTTTCTCGCCTTCTCGGTCGTGGCGCTGCTCGAGCAGCACTTCGAGAAGCTCGTCGACTACGACTTCACCGCGCGGATGGAGGACGACCTCGACCTGATCGCCGAAGGCAAGGAGCATCGCGTCGAATGGCTGAGGCGCTTCTACTTCGGAAGCAACGGCGACGAGGGCCTCCACGACCTCGTCACACACCGGCTCGGCGAGATCGACGCGCGCGAGATCAACTCGATCCCGATCGGCAACGGCATCACGCTGCGGATCGGGCGTTACGGTCCCTATCTCGAGCGGGAAGACAAGCGCGTCTCGGTTCCGGACAACATGCCCCCGGACGAGTTGACCGTCAAAGCGGCCGAGGAGCTGCTCGCGAAGCCGACCGGCGACCGGGAGGTCGGCGTGAACCCCGAGACCGGACGTCCTGTCGTCGCCCGCGAAGGTCGCTACGGCCCGTACGTCGCCGAGCTGCCGCCGGACGGCGTGGAAGAGAAGCCGCGCACCGCGTCGCTCTTCAAGACGATGTCGCTGGAGACGGTCACGCTCGAGGAGGCGCTGCGCCTGCTCTCGCTCCCGCGGAACCTCGGCGAGGTCGACGGTGAAGAGGTCACGGCCCAGAACGGCCGCTACGGCCCGTACGTCCAGAAAGGAAAGGAGAGCCGTTCGCTCGAGCACGAGGAGCAGCTGTTCACGATCACGCTCGACGAGGCGCGCGAACTGCTCTCCAAGCCGAAAGAGCGCCGCGGGCGCGGCCAGAAGGCAGCCGGCCCGCTGCGCGAGGTCGGGCCCGATCCCCTGTCGGGCAAGACGATCGTCGTCCGCAACGGCCGCTTCGGGCCCTACGTGACCGACGGAGAGACGAACGCCAGCCTTCGCCGCGGCGACGAGCCCGAAACGGTGACCCTCGAGCGGGCAACCGAGCTGCTCGCCGAGCGCCGCGCGAAGGGCCCGGTTGAGCGGCGGAAGCGGTCTTAACGCTTCCGCAAGCGCCCTTAATACTCCACAAACCTTTTTCTGAGAGGGTCGTCTTGACGATAGAGAGCCCGGGCGGCCCAAACCGCCTTGGCCTTGCCCCGCGAAGAAACGAAATACAGGGCCCGGAAGTTACGTTCCACTCGGTGGGGTCCCGGCACTGGCCAAGCCAGGAGAACACCCCTACAGTGCGAAGGCTTGTAGTCCCAGCGAAGCCAAGAAGTTGCGAAAGGACTGATCCGACCACTTGACCCAGAATCAGCTTCAGGAATTGCTCGAGAGCGAGAGCGCGCGCTCCCTCGTCGAACACGCCGAGGAGCGCGGCTTCATCGAGCCGGCCGACTTCGAGGCCTTCACGCTGGAGCACGATCTCAACGACGACGAGATCGAGCAGCTGACGCGCGAGCTCGAGACGATCGGGATCGACGTCGGGCCGCTGCTTGCGGCCGAGGAGAAGGGAAAGGCTCCCGTGCCGAAGGTCAACCTCGAGGTCAACGAGGTCGGCGGTGCGGCCGACAGCCTGCAGCTCTTCCTCGCCGACGTCGGTCGCCACAAGCTGCTCACCGCCCACGAGGAGGTCGTCCTCGCGAAGGCGATCGAGCGCGGCGACGAGCGCGCGAAGCGGCGCATGATCGAGTCGAACCTGCGCCTGGTCGTGTCGATCGCGAAGGGCTACCGCGGCCTGGGCGTTCCGTTCCTGGATCTGATCCAGGAGGGCACGCTCGGACTGAACCGCGCGGTCGAGAAGTTCGACTGGCGCCGCGGCTACAAGTTCTCGACCTACGCGACGTGGTGGATCCGACAGTCGGTGCAGCGCGCCGTTGCGAATCACGCGCGCACGATTCGCGTGCCCGTGCACGTCGTCGAGCGGCAGCAGAAGCTCTCGCGCGCGGCGCGCCGGCTCGAGGTCGAGCTCGGACGCGAGGCGACGAAGGAAGAGCTCGCCGAGGCGACGGGCCTGCCGATCCAGCACGTCGACGAGGCGCTCGGCGCCGCGCAGGCGTCGGTGTCGCTGAACCAGACTGTCGGCTCGGACGACGAGGGCGAGCTCGGCGACCTGTTCGCCGACCGTGAGGCGGTCGATCCGTTCGACGAGGCGGAAGAGTCGCTCCGCCGGCAGGGCGTGCGCAAGGCGCTCGACGCGCTGCCCGAGCGGGAGCGGCGCATCCTCGAGCTGCGCTTCGGCTTCGAAGGGGAGCCGTGGACGCTCGAGGCGATCGGCCACGAGCTCGATCTGACCCGCGAGAGGGTGAGGCAGCTGGAGGGCCAGGCGCTCGCGCGCCTTGCGGCCCTCCGCGACATGATTTCCATCGCTGCCTAGTCGCGGCGAGGGCGGTCTCCAGGTGAACGGCGAGGGCGACGTGCGCGTTTGCCGCGTCGAGGTCGCGCCGATCCGCGCCGAGCCGGACGACTCGTCCGAGCAGGTGACGCAGGCGCTGCGCGGCGAGCCGCTCACCGTCGAGGAGCGCCGCGGCGAGTGGACGCGCGTCCGCACGGCGTACGACTATCCCGGCTGGATTCGCGACGCCGCGTTGTTTCGGGACCAGGTCCGGGGACATGTCCCGCAGAGGGACATGTCCCCGGACCTGGTCCCGTGGCTGCCCGAGGCGCGTCCGGACGGCGATCCGGTCGACGAGGCGCGCAGCTACCTCGGCACGCCGTACCTCTGGGGCGGTATGACCGCACGAGGCATCGACTGCTCCGGCCTCGTCCACATGTCGTACCGGCGGCTCGGCCGCCTCCTCCCTCGCGACGCCGATCAGCAGGAGGAAGCCGGTGCACCCGTGCGCGAGCACGAGCTGCAACGCGGCGACCTGATCACGTACGGCGACGCCGGTCGAACGACGCACATCGCCTTCTGGCTCGGCGGTGGGCGCATCCTGCATTCGACCGAACGCGACGGCGCGAGCGGCGTCCTCGAGGAGCCGGAGCCGGCGGACCTACACGCGCGGCGAAGACGTTTCATTCGGTTCTAACTGCGACCGTGGTTCGTTCGTCCTTGTAAGAATCCGGCAGTTTTTGGCCCAGAAAGCGGAGGCCGTCAGAGGCCGCCGTCAACCCGGGAGGTGGATGACGTGATTCGGAGGACTCGGTGGACCTGGTTCGTGAGCCTCGCGATGCTCGCAGCCGGGCTCGCACTCCTCGCGGCCGCCTGCGGCGGCGGCGGCAAGAAGACGCAAGAGACGACGACCGGGGCCGCGGGGACGTCGCAGCAGAAGACCTTCCCGAACTTCCGCATCGTCTACGACACGGGGACGGACTATCTCGACCCCTCGTACTCGTACACGGTGCAGGGCTGGGCGGCGATGTGGAACGTGTACCTGAGCCTGCTCGGGTACAAGCACGTGAACGGCCCCGACGGGGCGACTCTCGTGCCCGCACTGGCTACGGACCTGCCGCAGATCTCCGCGGATGGGCTGACATACACGCTGACGCTGCGCTCCGGCGTGAAGTACTCGGACGGGACGGCGGTGAAGGCGAGCGACTTCGCGTACGCGATCAAGCGCGACTTCCTGGCCGATTCGCCGGGTGTCGGCTTCTTCACCAACATCGTGGGCGCCGATGAGTTCTCGAAGACGAAGAAGGGCGAGATCTCCGGGATCACGACCGACGACGCGACGGGCAAGATCACGATCAAGCTCGTCAAGCCGCAGGGCGACTTCCAGAACATCCTCGCGACGATCTTCGCAGCGCCGGTGCCGCAGGGGACCTCGTCGAAGGATCAGTCGACGACTCCGATCCCTTCGACGGGCCCATACATGATCCAGAGCTACACGCCGAACCGGCAGTTCGTGCTCGTCCGGAACCCCAACTTCAAGGAGACGGCCAACGTGCCGGCGACGAATCCGGACAAGATGACGTTCAAGATCATCGAGGACGACTCGGCCGCCCTGCAGCAGGTGATCAACGGCCAGGCGGACTACGACTTCCACCCGATTCCAGTCGACCGGCTCGCAGACGTGCAGCAGAAGTACGGCGACCAGTTGAAGATCTACACGCCGGCCAACACCTACTACTTCTTCATGAACACGCGCGAGCCGCCGTTCGACAAGCTCGCGGTGCGGCAGGCGGTCAACTACGCGATCGACCGCAACGCGCTCGTACGCCTCTACGGCGGCCTCGCCACGCCGACGGAGAACATCCTGCCGCCGACGTATCCGCAGTACGAGAAGCACAGTCTCTACCCGCTCGACGTGGCGAAAGCCAAGCAGCTGGTCCAGGACGCCGGCGTCGCCGGGATGACTCTGCAGGTGTGGGGATCGAACCGCGAGACCTCGAAGAAGCCGGTCGAGTACCTGGCTGACGTTCTGAACAAGATCGGCTTCAAGACGCAGGTCAAGATCATCGACGCGTCGATCTACTGGACGACGATCGGCAACCAGAAGACGAAGGCGCAGATCGGCTTCGCTGACTGGTTCCAGGACTATCCGCATCCGCTCGACTGGTTCGACGTGTTGCTGAACGGCACGCGCATCACCGATACGCACAACAACAACTACTCGGACTTCGACAACGCGGCCATCAACGCGAAGATTGCGTCGCTCAAGCAGAAGACGACCCTCAACGACACCGTCAACCAGCAGTGGGCTGCGCTCGACAAGCAGATCATGCAGCAGGCCGCATGGGCGCCCTACGTGAACCGCCAGTTCACGGACTTCTTCAGCACCGACATCGACACGGGGTGCTACATCAACCACGTTCTGTACCAGTTCGACTTCAGCCGGATCTGCATGAAGTAGTTTCGGCGGCTTGGAGTGAGGTGATTTGATCGAGGGCGCCCCCGAGTGGGCGCCCTCGGGCCTTCGGATGGCGACACAACCGCAGCAGACGACACAGCAAGCGAGCGCAGAGCTCTCCCTCGACACGGCGGCCCTGCTCGCGCAGGAAGAGCACGGCGTCTCGATCGCGGGTCGCAGCCCGTGGTACCTCGCTTGGCGCCGCCTGCGTCGCAACTACGTCGCGTTCGCGTTCCTCTTCATTTTCGTCCTGATCGTCGTCGCGTGTTCGCTCGCTCCGGTGTATGCGCACCACGTGGCACACACAGGCCCTGATGAAAACCACGTCACGGACACGGTCAAGATCGGCCACAAGCAGGTGCCGGTGATGGGCTTGAACACGGGAGGACACATCGGCGTCACGATCCTCGGCCCGACCTGGTGGCACGCAGACGGCAAGTTCGTGCTCGGCGCCGACGCAAACGGCCGTGACGTCGCCGTCCGGCTTCTGTACGGCGGAATCACGTCGCTGAAGGTCGGCATCGGCTCCGCTCTCATCTGCACGTTCCTCTCGGTCGTCCTCGCGCTGCTCGCCGGCTACTACCGAGGGTGGGTCGACTGGGTGATCACGCGCTTCTTCGACCTGATCTGGGCCTTCCCGGTGATCCTGCTCGCGATCGCACTCGGCGCTGCGCTAGCCATTAACGGAATCCACTGGAACCTCGGGCTGTTCACGGTGAGCGTCTCAGGCGGCAACCTCTTGATCCCGACGCTGGTGATCTCCTACGTGCTGATCCCGTACATCGGGCGTCCGCTGCGCGGGCAGATCCTCTCGCTGCGGGAGAAGGAGTTCGTCGAGGCAGCGATCGCACAGGGCGCGAGCCCGCTGCGGATCATGTTCGGCGAGATCCTTCCCAACGTCGCGTCGAGCGTCCTCGTCTTCTTCACGCTGATCATCGCGAACAACATTCTCACCGAGGCGGCGCTCTCGTTCCTCGGCGCCGGCGTCCAGCCGCCGAAAGCCTCGTGGGGGACGCTGATCTCGGATGGTCAGACGCGCCTGAGCACGGCGCCGTGGCTGACACTCGTGCCGGGCATCGCGATCGTCTTGACCGTGCTCTCCCTCAACATCTTCGGCGACGGCCTGCGCGACGCGCTCGACCCGCGGGCCAAGGTCAGGATTGAACACTGATGCTGGTCTTCCTCGTCCGGCGCTTGGTCGGGATGGTGCTCGTTCTCATCGCCGTGAGCTTCATCGTGTTCTTGATCTTCGTCATCGTGCCGGGCGGTGACCCGGCCATCCGCATCGCGGGCAGGACGGCGAACGACCAGAACATCAAAAACATTCGCCACGACTGGGGCTTCGACCGGCCGTTCTACGTTCAGTACTACGAGCTCATGAAGAAGGCATTCACCAACAGGCTTTTCGAGCAGACGCATCAAGGAGTCAAGGTCGGCGACCAGATCAAGCAAGGTGTTCCGGCCACGTTCTCGCTCGCGATCGGCGCCGCAACCATCTGGTTATTTTTCAGCATTCTCGTGGGGGTGATCTCCGCGATCACCGCCGGCCGCTTATCTGACCGGCTGATCACGATACTCGCGCTCGTCGGCATCTCGATGCCCGTGTTCTGGCTGGGTCTTCTTGCGCGCTACTTCCTCGCGGAGAAGAACACGATTTTCCCAGACGGCGAGTACGTTCCGTTCACGCAGAACCCGGCGCAGTGGTTCTTCCACCTGCTCTTGCCGTGGTTCGTCCTCGCCGTTCTGTTCATCGGCTTCTACGGGCGCGTGCTGCGAGGGAACATCCTCGACACGATCAACGAGGACTACGTGCGCACGGCGCGTGCGAAGGGGGTCGACCCGCGCCGCGTCCTGATCAAGCACGTCTTGCGCAACTCGCTGATCCCGATCGTGACCCTCTTCGGTCTCGACTTCGCGGGCGTCCTCGGCGGTGGCGCGATCCTGACCGAAACCGTCTTCGATCTGCACGGCGTGGGTCAGTACGCGCAGCAGTCGATCAGGAACTTCGACCTGCCGCCGATCATCGGGGTGACCCTCTTCGGCGCGTTCTTCATCGTCTTCTTCAGTACGGTCGTCGACTTCGTTTACGCCTACCTGGACCCGCGGATCCGACCCACCTAGTGGCCGAGAAGCTCCTCGAGGTCGACGACCTCCACGTTCACTTCACAACCGAGGACGGCGTCGTCCGGGCCGTTGACGGCGTCTCGTTCGAGCTCGAGCGCGGCAAGGTGCTCGGGATCGTCGGGGAATCGGGCTCGGGCAAGAGCGTGACCGCGATGACGCTGCTCGGGCTCACGCGGGGCGTGAACGCCAAGTTCGATGGCTCGATCGAGTACAAGGGCCAGGACCTGCTGAAGCTGAGCGAGACCGAGCTGCGCCGCTTCCGCGGCAACGAGCTCGCGATGATCTTCCAGGACCCGATGACCTCGCTGAACCCTGTCTACAGGGTGGGGGCCCAGATCTCCGAAGCGATCCGCACGCACGAGGACGTCGACAAGCGGACGGCGCGGAACCGCGCGGTGCAGCTCCTGCGCCAGGTCGGCATTCCGCATCCGGAGGAGCGCGTCGACGACTTTCCGCACCAGTTCTCGGGCGGCATGCGCCAGCGCGCGATGATCGCCATGGCTTTGGCGAACAACCCAGACGTCCTGATCGCCGACGAGCCCACGACGGCTCTCGATGTGACGATCCAGGCGCAGATCATCGAGCTGATCGGCAGGTTGAAGAACGACTTCAATTCGTCCGTGATCCTGATCACGCATGATCTCGGCGTCGTCGCGGACATCGCCGACGACATCGCTGTGATGTACGCCGGACGCATCGTGGAGTACGGGGCGAAGCGGCAGGTGTTCTACGACCCGCAGCACCCGTACACGTGGGGACTGCTCGGCTCGATCCCGCGCCTCGACCGTGCGAAGCCGGAGAAGCTTGCATCGATCGCCGGCGCGCCACCGTCGTTGATCAACCTGCCGCAGGGATGCAAGTTCCGGCCGCGCTGCCCGCACGCGTTCTCCAAGTGCACCGAGCACCCGCCGCTGCAGAACCGCGTCGGCGACTCGCCGCCGCACCTCGACCGCTGCTGGCTCACGGTCGAGGAGAAACGTGACCTGCGCGAGCTGACGATCCACGGCGAGGCGGCGGCGTGAGCACCAACGGGCCGCTGGTCGAGACGGTCCATCTGAAGAAGTACTTTCCGATCCGCAAAGGACTGCTGCAGCGCGAGGTTGCGCGCGTCCATGCGGTCGACGACGTGACCCTGCAGGTGTTCGAGGGGGAGACGGTAGGCCTCGTCGGCGAATCGGGTTGCGGCAAGTCGACGCTCGGCCGGACGGTCGTGCGCCTGCTCGAGCCGACGGAGGGGGACGTCCGGTTCGAAGGAAAGTCGATCGCGGAGCTCGGGCCGCGCGCGCTGCGGCCGCTTCGGCGCGAGATGCAGATGGTGTTCCAGGATCCGTACGCAAGTCTGAACCCGCGCAAGCGCGTCGGGTCGATCATCGGCGATCCGATGAAGATCCACAAAACGGCGAGCCAGAAAGATCGCCGGCAGCGCGTGCAGGAGCTGCTCGAGACCGTTGGCCTTTCACCGGAGCACTACAACCGCTTCCCGCATGAGTTCTCGGGAGGTCAGCGGCAGCGGATCGGCGTTGCGCGCGCGCTCGCACTGCGTCCGAAGCTTGTCGTCGCGGACGAGCCGGTGTCGGCGCTCGACGTGTCGATCCAGGCTCAGATGATCAACCTGCTCGAGGAGCTGCAGGACGAGTTCAAGCTCACGTACCTCTTCATCGCGCACGATCTCGGAGTCGTGCGGCACGTCAGCGACCGGATCGCGGTGATGTACCTCGGGAAGCTCGTCGAGCTGTCGCCGGCTGAGGAGCTCTACACGCGGCCGATCATGCCGTACACGGAGGCGCTGCTCTCGGCGGTGCCGATCCCGGATCCGGATCTCTCGGACCAGCGGCAGCGGATCGTGCTCGAAGGCGACGTGCCGAGCCCGATCTTTCCGCCGTCAGGGTGCCGCTTCCATCCGCGTTGTCGCTATGCGACTGAGATTTGCAGCCAGGTCGAGCCGCCGCTCGCGGATTACGGGAACGGCCATCTCGCCGCTTGCCATCACCCTCTGAACGTCGATGCAGAGACGCTTCGCCGGGTCGAGGTGGCCCCGGAGACGCCTCGCGCGGCCGACGAGGCCGCCCTGCCCGAGGATACGAGCGGCGAATCGCGGCCTGTTCCCAAGGAGTCCAGTCCCTAGATCGGGGTAGGACGCTCAAGAAGTGGCATTCCACCGCCGATACACGGCACGTGGACGCAGCTGAGCGTAAAGAGATCCTGACTCGTTACATGGACCACACCCGCCGGTTCGACAAGGCGGCAGCGACGCGGCGCCGGAAAGGAAACGGGGGTGGTGGCGCAGAGGTGATCCCCTTCACCGGTTCGCTCCAGCAGCTGGAGCAGGAGCCGACGATGCGGGAGACCGAGGTGCTGCAGTTGATCTCCGACGGCCTGGTGAACAGGGAGATCGGTGAGCGCCTCTTCCTCAGCGAGGAGACCGTGAAGTCGCACGTCCGCCACCTGCTGGCCAAGCTGCAAGCCCGTTCACGGGCTCATGCCGTGGCCGTTGGCTTCCGGCGCGGCCTCATCCTTTAAGGCAAAAACCGGCGCTACGGGGTCTCGGTAGCAGCCGGTTCAAGTCGACCTAAAGCGTTTTGGGCGCTTGAAACTGGGACTTTCCCCAGGATGTGGATATCCCTCAACAGGGGGACGACCACAACCTGCTGAAAACTCAGACTACGGGTCCTACCACTCCTTGAAGCCGCCGACGATCGCGTTGCTCACCATGCGGATGATCGACTTACCCATTGAACTGCTCCTTTGTGCGGGGACTAACGGCACGCCAGAAGATATACCCCCTTTGGGGGATTGTCAAGCTTTAAAGAGAAAATGCTGCTGAATTCTTTCCTAAACCAACTGAGGCGCGAGTTTGAACCAGCGGCAATCGCCTACGCCGGCGGACTAGGTTTGGCGGCAATTTTTGGGGCCGTCGGGGTCGTATCGACGGGATTCGGATTCGGCACTCCGTGGGCCGTCCTGCTGCTCGCGCTCGTTGCCGCGGTGGCGGAACGAGGACAGGTCCATCTCACGAAAACGACTGTCGGGTCGATTTCCGTACTGCCGACGCTTTTCGCGGCTGTCCTGTTCGGTCCCGTAGCCGGGATGGTCGTTGGCGCGGCTTCCATGATCGGCGAAATCGGCCAACCTCCGTATTTGAAATGGCTGACGTACACCAGCAGTCGGGCGATTGGCGGCGGGGTGACGGGTCTCGCTGCGTCTTACATCGTGACTCTGCCGAGCAGCCACATCGTGGGCATCGCGGTGGCCACGACGAGCGGTGCGGTCATTGGCGAAGGTCTCTCGGTGCTCTTCGCCGCAATCGCTGCGCGCGTCCGCGGACGACGTTTTATCGATCTTGCCCGGAAACTCGCACCCATCGTCGCGTCATCCGTGCCGCTGTATGCGCCACTCGTGAGTCTGCTCGTCATTGCTTACCGCGACCTCTCGCCTCTCACCTTGCCGCTTTTCGTTGTCCCTGCGCTTGCTGCTGAGCGGCTGTTTGTTCTCTACCACGACCAGATGCGTCTCGCAGACGATCTCCTAGGTGCGAACGAGCGACTCGAGCGAGCGAACCTCTCATTTGCGACCGCGCTCGTCGCCACGCTCGACGCCCGAGATCGGTATACCGCGGGTCACTCGGCGGCCGTCGCAATTTACTCGCGGGACATAGCGAAGCGCATGGGTCTGTCAGACCCACAGCAGCAACTCGTCCACCTTTGCGGACTCGTTCACGACATCGGGAAAATCGGCCTGCCGGCTGGCTTGCTCGAAAAGCCCGGTGCGCTCACTCTCGACGAGCGCCGCCTCATGGAAACCCACAGCGAGATCGGCGAGCGGATACTCACTAAGGTCGATGACTACGCTGAGATCGCCGCGATCGTCCGGCATCATCACGAGCGCTTCGACGGAAACGGATACCCGGATGGGCTCTCTCATGACGAGATCCCGCTTCTCTCGCGCGTCATTGCCGTGGCCGATGCCTACAACGCGATGACTTCCGATCGTCCCTATCGTGAGGCGATGCCAAGCCGCGTTGCCCGCCTTCGCCTCGCTCAGGCAGTCGAGACCCAGTTCGACACATCTGTTGTGGCCGCCTTCGAAGCCATTCTCGCGGGCGCGACGGAGGAGTACCGTCTCGGCAAGAGCGCGGACTTCGTCTTGGAGATGCTCGAGCACGAGCAGGAAGACGAGGCAATGCCTGCGGCCCTAGCCCTAGCGCAATAGCCCAGTCTCTTTGGCCTTCACCGCGGCTTCCGTTCGAGAGCTGACTTGAAGCTTTTCGTAAACGTTCTGCAGATGTGTCTTCACCGTCTTGGGGCTGATAAAAAGGCGGCGGCCGATTTCATCGTTGTGAAATCCTTCAGCGGCAAGCTGGAGCACCTCCTTCTCCCGTTCTGAAAGCGTTGTTTGTTGGCGCTTGGTGATTGTGCGTCTGCCAATGGCGGCCGCAAGGGCAGCGTCTCCGGTCCGTGAGGCAGCAACGCCGATTACGCCCAGCATCGCTTCGTTGCGCTTCGAAGCATCGAGAAGCTTCGGGGATGCGCGCAGTACGCAGACTGCGCTATCGAAACAGCCTGTACGTCTCACTGCTGCAGCGAGTTCTTCGAGTTGCGACTCGAGTCTCGACGCGCCAGCGTTCAAAGCCAGGACGGCTTCAGCACCGCGTATAAGCACCTGAGTTCTAACGTCACTCGCGAGGGCTGCAGCATGCGCCAACGTGCGTTCCGCACCTGCGGCGTCCCCCGAACATGCCTCCGCCAAGGCGCGGGTGGCGAGCTTTTCGCCGAGAATGTCTGGACGCACATCATCAGGTGACGCCTCGTCGACCTCGACGAGTGCAGTCTTGGGTTCCCCGCGCGCAAGAGCGATGCAGCCTCTAAGAATCTCTCGCTCGACGCGAAGCAACGAATCGTCCGTCATGTCATCTCGCTCTGATTGCTCGATGAGTGCCGTCGCCGCCGTGTACGAACCGAGGCCGAGTTTCGCCATAGCCAGATTTACCAAAGCGGTGGGCAAGACGAAGTTAAGACGAAAGCGCGTCGCTTCTTCAACTTGGCGTGCAGCGAATACTTCCGCTTCGGCATACCTAGCAGCAACGCTCAGCGCGTAGGCGAGACTGTTGAGAAAGCTGGTCCGAATGAGAGGATCCTCGATATGCGCGAGCAACGGTTCAGCTGCGAGCGCTCCATCTACTGCGGCCGACCCGTTGCCCTCTCCCCGGGCCACAACCAGCCGCGCCTGGCGCAACCTAAGCAAGTGCTCCGAACTGGGATCGACCGCCTGTTCGAGATCAGTGAGAGCTCGACGATAATCAGGACGCTTCGTCCAGTAGGACGACACGAACCGCCCCCAGAGTGCTCGACGCCTGATGTCGGCCGGCACGTCATACGTGAGGGCCTCTCCGTAGTGCTCCCACGCGCGGTCGACCTCGTCCAGAAGATGAGCAGCCGTACCCGCGCATAGATGCGCCTGCGCCGCGAGCTCGGTGGACGTCACAGCGCGCGCGCAGGTCATGGCAAGAGATTCGCTCAGTTCCCAAGCCCCTCGACGAAAGTAAATCTCCGCGCGAGCAAGAGCTAGCTCGGGCGCGTCAATTTGCTGTGCATCCGCCCATGCAACCCAGGCCTCCACGGCGGCAAGCCGTCCTTCAGCAAGGACCCGCCGCAGGCCGCGTTCGATGAGAAGCGGCAGGCGGTTGCGCAAAGCGAACCGGCTGATCAGTTCGAAGGCGTCGTCCCACTCCGACGCGTCGAGCAGCCACACAGCGAGAGCGTCGATGCGATCGCTGCCGACGCCGATGTCCCACACCTTTTGCTGGAGGAAGGCGCGGCAAAGAGGATGAATCTCCAGGTCCTGCCCTTCCCGGGCGGTGATCAGGCCCGCATTGATCGACGAATACAGCACTCGTTCCGCGGCTTCTCCGACCACCGCTTGGACGAGCTCCGGAGTCAGCGTGGACGGCATCGACAGGAGCACGAGATGTCGCTGCACGTCGGCGTCGAGCTTGTCGAACAGCTCCTGCGCGACGTAATCGAACAACGCTGACGGCACATCGGACGTCGGATTCACCTCGCCCGGAAGCAACGCAGCGAGGCCGATCACCGCCGGCCAGCCGTCTGCGAGTGCGACGAGACCCGCCGGCACGTGCCTGCCGCTCTCGAGCACCTGCGTCGCTTCGTCGAGCGTCATCGAGAGGGCTGCCGCGCGGAGCTCGAACGCGTCGCCGTAGAGCAGGTCGCGCGGCTTGATCCAGCTGGGACGATCGCGGGTGGTGATCAATACGTGCGCGCCGGAGACCTTCACGAAGCGCTCGATGAGCCTCACCGGTGCTTCGTGGGGCGCCACGAGCTCGTATTCGTCCATCACCAGCCAGGTGCCGGTGGGCCAGTCGTCCAGTTCGTCCGCGAGCAAGTCGGCAATCACCTCAGGTTCGTCCTCCGGTGTATTCAGCGCCGCCAGGAGCTCGCGGGTGCTGCGCTCGATCGTCGACGAGAGCGGCGCGAGCGCCTGGGACAGCGAACGAGCGACAACGGCAACGTCTGACGCCCCCGTACGCGCGCGGTACCAGAGCACGGTCCGTCCTCGTTGGGACGTCCACTCGCGCGCGAGCGTCGTCTTGCCGTAGCCGGCGGGTGCGACCAGGAGCAGGATCCGCGCTTCCGCCTCGTCGAGCAGCTTCGTGAGCCGGGGGCGCTTGATGACATGCCGCTGCGCCGCCGAGTGCTGAAGCTTTAGATCCGCATGTTGCCTGCCCTCTTCCATCTCCCCGCCATCTCCGACCGTGGGCCGAGCGTACTCCGCAGTAAGGGCCTAGTCGAGAGCAAAAGTCCTGCACCTGCACAGCGAACTGCGCAGGTGCAGGCTGCCGTTAGTCCCCGAGCACGAGAGTCATCGGCTCGAGGGTGGAGCCAGCGGGTCGTTTCCCGTCGCGGCTCGGTAGGCCGCGGGGATCTGGCGCCGACGCGCGACGCCGAGCTTCCGGCGCAGGACATCCGCATGGGCTTTCGCCGTACGAGGCGAAATGCCCAACAGGCGCCCGACTTCCTCGTTCGAGCACCCGGCGGCGATCAGTTCGACCACCTGCCGCTGGCGATCTGTGATCGGCGGGGCGGTTGTATGCGGTGCGTCTTGCATTAGGGCGACGCTAATCGCCAACCGAGCCGCGTCCCATCGGCCGAAAGGAGTAATCCGCGTCGCTACGCCGTGTGTTTAGCTGCTTACGGTTCGGTCGAATGTGGACGTCAGCCGCGTGAACGTCTTCGACGGAAGGGTCGCATCCCGCACGACGACAGTGATCTGCTTCAGCTGCCGCCCGTCCGTTTCTGTCTTGTAGAGGATGTAGGAGTCGATCCGGTACTGGTACGCGTCGGGCGAAGTAGCGCCCGACACGGTTCTCGTCGCCAGACACTGGTTCGCCGAGCCGCAGGTAAGAGTCGGCACCGTGTTGTCGGCACAAGTGGTGCTCGAGCAGCTCGCTACGGCGTTCGGGCAGGAGGCGCCGAGGGCCCGATCGCACTTGTACGTGTTGTCGAGGCTGCTGATCTGGCCGGTGTCCAGGCCGATCTGGCTGTAGAGCAGCGCCCGGTAGCCCTCCATCTGCTGATCCGCGAGCGCCGATGCCGTCGAGATGTGGCTGGCGCGCTTCAGCGCGACCGCGCCCGAGTTGAACGACGCGACGATCGCGAGGATGCCGACGTTCAGCATCACCATCGCCATGATCAGCTCGATCAGGCCAAAGCCCTCCTCCCGGCGCAAGAGCATCTTCACGTCTCTCGCAATCGGCATTTGGAGGGGATCCCTCAAGGGGCCTCGTCCCCCGTCCGATAAGAGGTCAGGATGGCTGCCTTCGCGTACTCGGCGATCAACGCCCAGGGCCTCGAGCTCGCGGGTGAGATCCACGCTCCCGACCCCGCCGCGGCGCGCGAGCAGCTGCGCATCCGCGGCCTGCTTGCCAAGGACATCGACGAGCTTCGGGCGAGCGGGGAGGACGGCGTCCGCAGCGTCTTCAAAGCGGTCAAGCCGAAGTCACTGCAGATCTTCTCCCGCCAGTTTGCGACGATGATCGAGGCCGGCCTGAACGTCGTCAGCGCGCTCGTCATCCTCGAGGAACAGACCGACGACAAGTATCTCGCCGCCGTCCTCGGCGAGCTCCGTGCCGACGTCGAAGGGGGACTGCTGCTCTCGCAGGCGATGGCGCGCCACCCGAAGGTCTTCAGCCGCCTCTATGTCTCGATGGTCGAAGCGGGCGAGGCCGCCGGCATTCTCGACATCGTCCTCGACCGTGTCGCGTTCCAGATCGAGAAGGAAACGCAGATCAAGCGCCGCGTGAAGGGCGCGATGATCTACCCGACGATGGTCTTCGTCTTCGCGACCCTCGTCCTCACCGGCATGCTGCTCTTCCTCGTTCCGGTCTTCGAGAAGATCTTCAAGCAACTCGGCGGAGAGCTGCCGAAGCTGACGCAGATCGTCGTCGGCATGTCACACATCGTGCAGCAGCAGTGGTACATCATCTTCCCCGGGTGCATTCTCGGGACCTTCGCGTTCTTTCGCTGGAAGAAGAGCGAGGGCGGACGCAAGCACTGGGACCGCTTCAAGCTGAAGCTGCCGATGAAGATCGGCGACGTCGTGCTCAAGGTGACCATGGCGCGCTTCTCGCGCACGCTGTCGACGCTCGTCGCGTCGGGCGTCGACATCATCAAGTCGCTCGAGATCACCGCGACGACGTCTGGGAACTGGGTGGTCGAGGAGGCCCTCGGCACCGTCCGGGCGCGCGTGCATGAAGGCGTGACGATCGCGCAGCCGCTGCTCGACAATCCGATCTTCCCGCCGATGGTCAGCCAGATGGTGAAGATCGGCGAGGAGACGGGCGAGCTCGAGAAGATGCTCGGGAAGATTGCTGACTTCTACGAGGACGAGGTCGACTCGTCGATTCAGACGCTGACCTCGATCATCGAGCCGATCATGATGATCGCCGTCGGCATGATGGTCGGCGTGATCATCATCTCGATGTACCTCCCGATGTTCAAGATGCTCACGCTGATCAAGTAGCTGCTGCTGCTGCTGCTGCTGCTGCTGCGCGCACTGCGAGAGCCACGACGTATGTGCCGACCATGACCGCGGCCACGGACGCGCCGGCGGCGATGCTCGCGTAATAGGAGAGGTAGAGGCCGCCGACCGACGCGCCGATCGCTATTGCGGCCGCGAGCCCCATCAGCGTCACCATCCGGTGGACGAGCAGGCGCGCCGTCGCCGCCGGGCCGACGAGCAGCGCCAGGACGAGCAGGTTTCCGAGCGCGCGCACTCCGATCACGATCGCGACCGCGATCAGCCCGAGCAGCGCCAGGTCGACCAGCAGGGGACGCGCGCCGAAGGCGCGTGCGGTCGTGCGATCGAAGCCGACGAGGAGCAGCGGGCGGTGGAGGGCCACAAGCGCCACGCCGGCGACGGCCGTGAGCACGCCTGAAGCGATCACGTCGCCCCGCGTCACGCCGAGGAGATCGCCGAACAGCAGCCCGTCG
>Ga0137372_10000774_pt1 | contig 30762 bp, 24 predicted proteins | sample SagtaG_6_FD_104911 | JGI IMG/M metagenome (GOLD analysis project Ga0137372, IMG submission 104911) | Vadose zone soil microbial communities from Sagehorn Ranch, Mendocino, California, USA - Sage1_R_60_16 metaG | ecosystem: Environmental > Terrestrial > Soil > Vadose zone | place: USA...
CGTTTCCGAGCTGCCGAGAATCGAGACGATGGGAGCGGTTTGCTTGAGGCCCACGCCCGCGATCCGGAACAGCCAGCGGCCCGGGGCCCCGCGCCAAAATCGCAGCCGCCGCTCCCCACGCGGGTCGGTGCGTTGTTCGGTGCGGGCGCGCGCCACCGTCGCCGCCAGCAGCGCGGTCACGCCGCCCACGACCGCAATCGCCGGTAGCAGCGCCTCGAGATCCGGCGGCACCGTGATCGCGTCGCTCATGCCGGCGACCGCCGCTCCGGTAACGAGGATGGAGACACGGGCGAGCCACGCGATGGCCCGCTCGAGACCCACGGCGCGCGGACCATAAGCGAAGATCAGCTCCTCGCGGCGCCGAGCCTGCCGCGCGGCGAGCGCCGCAATCAGCTCGCCCCGATTCTGCCCCGCGACGAGCAAGCGCCGCACCCGTGAGATCGCGACGGCGGCCGGCACGATCAGCGCGGCGACGAGGGCCGCTGTCGCGAGGCCGCGCACCATCATAGTGGTCGCGGAGAGCCAGGCCGCGATCGTCGCGGGCAACAGCATCGCGCCGGTCATGAAGGCGTGAATCAGCGCGGGCCCATCGAGGTGCGTGCTGCGCACCAGGAACGCGCGCACCGCAAGCGGGACCGGCGGGGGCTCCACGGCATCCGCGAGCGCCCGCACCAGGCTCGGCGCGTCGGCGAACCGCGCCCACGCCTCCTTCGCCAGGCAGCGATCGACGATCTGCGCTACGCGCGGGGGCACCAACGGGGCCACCGTGGCGAGCGGAGGCGCCGGCTCGGCGATGTGTTGCACGAGGAATCCGGCGTCTGTGGCCGCGCTGAAGGGGAGTTGCCCCGAGAGCACGTAAAAGGCGACGACGCCGAGCGAGTAGAGGTCGCTGCGCGCATCGACCACGTCACCTAGCGCCTGCTCGGGACTGATGAACGCCGCCGTTCCTACAACGCGCCCGCGCGGCGCCGCGGGGCGACCGAGGCGCGCGACCGTGGCGGGGCTCGCGTGGGCAATGCCGAAATCCGAGAGCAGCGCCCGGCCCGTGGCCGCATCGATCAGGATGTTATCGGGCTTGACGTCCCGGTGCACCACGCCGCGCGCGTGCGCGAAACCCAGGGCGTCGCCGATATCGCACAGCAACCGGGCCGCCCGATGGGGATTGAGCGGTCCGACGGTCGCGATGCGCTGGGCGAGCGTGTCTCCCTCGACGTATGCCATCGCGAAGAACACGAAGTCGCCGACTTCGCCGACGGCGTGAATGGGGACGATGTTCGGGTGGGTCAGCGCGGCCACGGTGCGCGCCTCATGCAGGAACAGCCGGCGGTAGGCGTCGTCGACCGCGAGCTCGGGAGAAAGCACCTTGATCGCCACGCGCCGGTCCAGCCGCCGCTCGCGCGCGAGATACACGAATGACATGCCGCCCCGTCCAAGCGGCGCCTCGATTTCGTACGCGCCGGCCAGCGCCGCGCGCACGTCAAGCAGAGTCGGTTCGGTGGGTTCCGTCATCAGCAAACCAGCATACCCTGAGGCGATGCGCAGGTTCGCGTGCGGCAGTCGGGTTCGCGGCTGGACACGTGCGCCATTCTGGGGGCAGATTCTGCCGCCTATGACGAGCACGGCAGCGCCCCACCAGCCCTACATCCCGGCCTCACAGGCGCCCGCTGAGCTGACCCTCCGCGCGATCGTGCTCGGCGTGGTGCTCGGGCTCATTTTCGGCGCGTCGAACGTGTACCTGGCGCTCAAGATCGGCCTCACGGTCAGCGCATCGATTCCCATTGCCGTCCTGTCGATCACGATCTTCCGCTGGCTCGGCCGCTCGACCATCCTCGAAAACAACATCGTGCAGACGACCGGCTCGGCCGCGGATTCGGTCTCGGCCGGGGTCGTGTTTACGATTCCCGCGATTCTGTTGATGGGATACGACCTCGACATCGGCCGCGTCACCATCCTGGCGATCGCCGGCGGGCTGATGGGCGTGTTGATGATGATTCCGCTGCGCCGCGCGCTCATCGTCAAAGAACACGGCAACCTCCCCTACCCCGAAGGCACGGCGTGCGCTGAGGTGCTGATCGCCGGGGAGCGCGGGGGCATCCATGCCAAGACGGTCTTTCAGGCGTTCGGCATCGCGTTTCTCTACAAGTTCCTGATGACGGCGTTGAAGCTGTGGCAGGAGTACCCGGGCAGGGTGATCCGCTCCTACCAGGGCGCCGAGGTGCGCGTCGAGGCGAGTCCGGAGCTGATCGGCGTCGGCTACATCATCGGGCCGCGGATCGCGGGCTATCTGTTCGCGGGAGGATGTCTCGCCTATGTCGTGCTGATGCCGGCCATCAAGCTGTTCGGCAGCGCGATGAACGAGCCGATGTTCGGCACCACCAAGCTGATCCGCGACATGTCGGCGGGCGAGATCCGGGCGGCGTTCGTGTTTTACATCGGCGCGGGGGCGGTGGCCAGCGCCGGCATCATCGCGCTGGCGCGGTCGCTGCCCACGATCGTCGCCGCCTTCCGTGCGGGGTTCGCCGACATGCGCGCGAGCCGGCTCGGCCAGGCGATGACGGCGAAGCTGCGCACCGACGACGATCTGCCCATCAGCGTGACGGTCATCGGCTCGATCGTGCTGGCCGTCGCGATTTCGCTGATTCCAGGGATCGGCGTGAACCTGCTCGGCGGCATTCTCATCATCATCTTCGGGTTCTTCTTCACGACGGTGTCATCGCGCATCTGCGGCCAGGTGGGGAGCTCGGCGAACCCGATCTCCGGCATGACCATCGCCGCCCTGATCGCGATCTCGTTCATCTTCCTGCTGCTCGGCTGGAACCAGATCGATGACCGCGTGCGCGCCATCTCGATCGCCTGCGTGATCGCCGTGGCAGTCGCGAATGGCGGCAACACATCCCAGGACCTGAAGACCGGATTCCTGGTTGGATCGACGCCCAGACGCCAGCAGATCGCGATTCTCATCGGCGCGATCGGATCGGCGCTGGCCGTGGGCTGGACCCTCACGTTCCTCAATAAAGCCTACAGCTACCAGGTCCCCGAGACACGAGCCGGCTTTGTCGCTCCGGCGAGCGGCACCAGTCCCGACGGCAACGTCGTCGTGCACTCCGAGACGATGTCGCACTTCGGCATCGGGGGCACGGACTCGATCGATAACGCCAGCTATCAGGTGATTCGCGTCTACCTCGAGACGCAGGGCGTGCCTCCCGGCAAGTACCTCGTCGATCCGGCGGCGCACGACATCCGCTACGTGGTGGATCCCGGCATCGGCGGCCGCATTCGCGAATACCGGGGCCATGAGCTGAAACGTCTCGACTCGCCGAAGGCGACGCTGATGGCGCTGATCACCGACGGCATCCTGACGCACAAACTGCCCTGGGGACTCGTGCTCATCGGCGTCTTTCTCACGATTGCCATCGAGCTGATGGGCGTGTCTTCGCTGCCGGTGGCCGTCGGCGTGTACCTGCCGATCACCACGTCGGCGGGGATGTTCGCGGGAGGCGTCGTCCGCTGGCTCGTCGAGCGGCGCGTTCAATCGGACAACCGCTCGTTGGCTGAGATCGAATCGGGTCCGGGCGTGTTGTTCGCGAGCGGCTTGATCGCGGGCGGCGCCATCTGCGGCATCGCGGTCGCCGCGATCGCGGGTTGGGGAAGCACGCGCGGCAAAGCCGCGGACTGGCTCGCCGAGGCCGTGCCGCTGTATCACCAGCTGGGCTGGTTCGCGACGTCGGCGATCGTCGGTCTCATCATGTTTTCGATTCTCGGCGTCTTGCTCTACCGCACGGGCCTGCGCAAACAGTAAACACCATTACGACATCAAAAAGACAGCGAGGGACCATTAAGACCGTCGCATTCCTGAAGCAGCTGCTCGACACGGCGGGGCCGTCGGGGTTTGAGCAGGCACCGGGCCGCGTCTGGCGCAAGGAGGTCGAAGGCTTCGCCGACGACGTCCGCGCCGACGTGCACGGCAACTCCGTGGCCGTCCTGAACCCCAAGGGCAAACCGCGGGTGATGTTCGCCGGCCATATCGACGAAATCGGCCTCCAGATCACCCACATCGACGAAGACGGCTTTCTCTACTTCAGCGGCATCGGCGGCTGGGACTCGCAGGTACTCGTCGGGCAGCGTGTGCTGATCCTGAGCCGCGAAGGCCCGGTGCACGGCGTGGTGGGCAAGAAGGCGATCCACCAACTGAAGAAGGAAGAGCTGGACCGTGTGACGAAGGTGATCGATTTGTGGATCGACATCGGCGCGGCCAACCGTGACGAGGCGGCCGCACGAGTCCGGATCGGCGACCCGGGCGTCCTGGATAGTCGGGTCGAGGAGTACCCCAACGGCCGGATCGTCTCGCGGAGTCTCGACAACCGCATCGGCGCGTTCGTCGCGGCGGAGGCGATGCGCCGGCTGGCCCAGGCGCGGCCCAAGCACGCCGCCGTGTTTTCCGTTGCTTCGACCCGCGAGGAAATTGCGTGGACGGGAAGCGGCGCCCGTACAAGCGCGGTTGGCATCGAGCCCGATGTCGCCGTCGTGGTGGACGTCACGCACGCGACCGACTATCCCGGCGCCGACAAGAAGCATTCGGGCGACCACAAGCTGGGGGGGGGTGTGGTCCTGAGCCGTGGCTCGTCCGTGAGCGCCGTCGTGTTCGATCTGCTGGTGGACTGCGCCGAGCAGGCCAAGATCCCGTACACGATCCAGGCGGCGCCCCGCGACACCGGCACCGACGCGGATGCGATTTACAACGCGATGCGCGGCATCCCGACGGGGCTCGTGAGCGTGCCCAACCGCTACATGCACAGCCCGAATGAGATGGTGGCACTCGAGGATCTCGACCGCGCGGCCGACCTGCTGGCGGAGTTCGCGCGCCGGCTCGCGCCGGGCATCGACTTCATTCCGCAATAGAAAAGACAGGGCCCCGGCGAACTGCCCGGGGCCCTGCGTTTTGGTCAGGAGTCTACGGTTGGCTACTGCAGCATCTCTCCGAAGTGTCCAGGGAACATCTGCTGGAACGTACCGCTGAACGTCCACGTGTAACCCGAACCACCACATCCTGTGCCACCAACTGGGATCGTCTGCGTATACCCGCCCTGCGACTGGAGACACAAGCTGTACGTCGTGTTGCCAAGGTTCTGGAACATGTACTTCCCATCCGCATCGGTGGTCGCCGTAGCCAAAACCTGGCCATTCCACCACAGCTGGACGGTCCACCCTTCTAGGCCCATCTCACCGGAAAACGGATCGCGAAGACCGTCGCCGTTGAGATCCTCGAACACAATGCCGTTCGCGAAATTGACCCCGGTCGGCGGGCTTTCAGGTGGCGGCGGAGGCGGCGGTGGCGGCGGCACCGGAGCCGGAGGCGGCGGCGGAGGTGGCGGCACCGGAGCCGGAGGAGGCGGCGGCGGCGGCGGCACCGGAGCCGGAGGCGGCGGCGGAGGCGGCGGTACCGGAGCCGGAGGAGGAGGCGGCGGCGGCAAAGGAGCCGGAGGAGGCGGCGGCGGCACAGGAGCGGGCGCAGGCGGAGGCACCGGCGCCGGGCACTTGTTGGCCTGGGCCGCCGCGACCGCAGCCGCACCACTCCGGCTGCTGCCGTTCTGGCCAGCCTGGGGCGTGTTCTTACACTTGTTGGCCGCGCTCTGACCCTGAGCCGCAGCCGCTACGAGCGGCAGCGCCAAGAGTCCGACTAGGGCCAAAACCACACGAACGCTTTTCATGATCTCTCCTGACCGAGAGGTCGTTGGGTACACGAACAGCACCCAGCGTACGGGCAAGAACCGCACCGACCGCTGGCGAGCTGGCGTAAGTAGTTATTGGGGTGTTACATACGAGATCGACTCGGTGTAGAATCGGCCCGTGCTGCTGGCTGGTAATTTGACGTTGCGTTATGCGGTTTTTCGTGCGAAATGCAACTACTTTCGCTTCAGATCCGCAAGTGCTGACTGCGCCGCCGCCCGCACCTGTTTGTCGCCGTCGTCGGTGAGACCTTCGAGTGTGCCGATCGCCGCCGGTGTCGCCGCGAGCCGGAGCGCTTCCACCGCCGTCGCGCGCAACGCCGCCGGCTTTCTCCCGAACAACCGGCCACCCGGCTGCGCGAACTTGATGAGCGCCTGCACCGCCGCAGTGCTGCCGATCCGTCCCAGCGCGAGAATCAGCTCGCGTTCCACCGCTTCGTCGGTCTCTTCCTCCATCGCGACGACGAGCGCCATCGCGAGAGCGGCGGACTTGCGGCCGCCCACGCCGAGCGCCGCCTGGATCCGGACTTCGGGCGACTTGTCGCGCAGCGCCCGGCGGAGCGGTTCGGCCGCCGCGCTCGATCCGATCTTCGCCAGTGCCAGCGCGACGGCCTTGCGGACCCGTTCGTCGTCGTGCTCGAGCTGCTGCGCCAACGCGGGCACGGCTTCCTCGAGCACCAGCTCGCCGGCGAGCTCCGCCACGTTGCGCACGACGAACCACTGGTGGTGCCCCAGCATGTGCACCAGCTGATCGGTCCCTTCCTTCATTCCGGTGAGCGCCATGAAAATCCCGCGACGCTCCTCGATGGTCGGCGCGGCCACGAGCAGATCGAGCAACACCTCGACGCCGTCCTCCCCTGCCCTGCGCAGCACCAGCAGCGAGTCCTCACGGTCGGTCGGATGGTTCGCCACCTCGGCGATAGCCTCGAGCAGCGCCTTGTTGTACATCCGCTTGAGCGCGATCGAATATTGCCGCCGCCGCGACGCGTCGCTCACTTGCTGCTCGGCGCGAACGATCCCCGCGACAATCATCAGCGCCTGCGTCGTGCGGTTCGCCTTCATGGCGGCCTCGAGCTGGCGGCCGAGGATGGCGAGCAGCTCGCCGACATGCGGTCCGTCCGGTTTTTCCTGCAGCTGGGCGATCAGATCGGACGTCGTGCGGGTCGCGGCGGCAGCCGGAGAGAATCCAATGTTTTGCGCGGCCGTTTCTCGAAGGATCTCCGGAGTATCCTCGTCACGCGTCGGTTCCTTGGAGGACGGGGGCGCGGGCGGGGGCACGTGCGGCGGCGGTGGGGCGCTGACAGGAGCAATGGGTGTTCCGAACACGAATGTCTGCATCCTGACGGAGACGCGGGTGGTTCCACTCCCCCGCAGGCGCGACGCGATGTCTTCGTCGCCTGGCTGCTCGGCGAGCACGCGCAGCAGCTCGAACACCTCGGAGAGCGGGGGATCGGCCGAAATCGCGATTTCCTTCACGGAGTGAAATTCGAGCCGCTGCAGCAGCGTGGCACCATCGACCACCGCGCTATTCACCCACAGGCGTCCATCCTGAACTGCGATGGTCACCGCTTCGCTCTTCAGCAGACCGGCCAACGTCCGGAATTGCGCCTTCTGCTCCCCTTTTGCCCCCGGATCGCGAAACAGATCCAGGGTACGCTCAAACAACGCCGCAAAGTCCTGCGATGTAGCCATGGGGGCCCCAATGTAACACGCTTCCGATGCCCCGCCGCCCGAGCTAGAGTACCGCATGCTCATCCCGCTTCTCCTTGCGGCCACCCGTCTGGCGAGCCTGCAGCAGGACACGCTGTCGTCCGCGTCGCGGCGCGTGCTTAGCGACGTACAGTTTCTGGCCGACGATCGCCAGGAAGGCCGCGGCATAGGCTCGGCGGGGTTAGAGCGCGCCGGCGCCTACATCCGCCAGGGCTTCAAGCGAGCGGGGTTGCGAGTCTCCTTCCAGAACTTCGCGATTCCGCGAGATGCGCCGGCGGTGCTCCATACCGCGCTTGGGGGGACGACCACGCGCAATGTCGTCGCGGTGATCCCCGGGACATCACGCACGCTACGCGGGGAGGTCGTTGTCGTGGGCGCGCATTACGACCACCTGGGGCTCGGTGGCTTTGGCGCGCTCGATCCCGATTCCACGGGCCGGGTGCACAATGGCGCCGACGACAACGCGTCGGGCACGGCGGCGCTTTTGGAGATCGGGCGCCAGCTCGCCCACCGCCAGCCGGCTCGTACGGTCGTGCTGGTGGCCTTCAGCGGTGAGGAGCTGGGCACACTCGGTTCGTCGTACTTCGTGCAGCACCCGACGCCGGAGCCCATCGATTCGCTGTACGCGATGCTCAACCTCGACATGGTGGGGCGGCTCCGGAACGCGCGCCTCCTGGCCCTTGGCGCCGGGACCGCCCGTGAATTCCCCGCGCTGCTCGATTCCCTGAATACGCCGCCGCGCTTCGATTTGCGCGCCTCAGGGGACGGCTGGGGGCCAAGCGATCACGCCGTATTCTTCGCGACGCGGCACCCGGTGCTGCATTTCTTCACCGACCTGCACGAGGATTATCACCGCACGACCGACGACTGGGACAAGCTCAACGTCTCAGGGATCGTGGAGGTCGCGCAGTTCGTCGCCGATCTCGCGTTGGCATTGGCGAATCGCACCGGGCCCCTCACGTTCGTGGATTCACCTCGCCCGCAGGCGTCCGCCGGCGGCTCGGGCTACGGCGCCTACCTCGGCACGATCCCCGACTTGAGCGGTGGCGGAGTGTCGGATGGCGTGCGCATCACGGGTGTGCGGGCCGGCAGTCCGGCAGAGCAAGCCGGCCTGATGGCCGGTGACGTGATTACGGCGATCGGCGCGAAGCATATCGCCAACCTGTACGACATGACGGACGCCCTGCGCGCTCACCAGCCCGGCGACACGGTGGTGATTGTGAGCCGGCGTGACGGTGTCGAGCGCCGGGCGACCACAGTCCTGGGGAAACGCGGCACATGACGACCAGCTCCGCTCCCCCCCCTGAAGCTGGAAAGTTGGTGCGGGCGCTGCGCGCCGCGCACCTGCACGACGAGGGACGCGAGGCGTTGCTGCGGATGGCGTGTCAGCGCATCCAATCGTGGGGTCCGCCTTACACCTCCGTCTACGCCTACATGCTGCACGGCGACGAGCTCGTGCTCGAGGCGTATGCCGGCCGCGACACGGAACACACGCGCATCCCGGTCGGAAAAGGTGTGTGTGGCACTGCGGTCGCGGAACAGCGGGACCAGAACGTGCCCGACGTCAGTGCGCTCGGGAATTATCTCGCCTGCAACCTGTTCACCAAGTCCGAGCTGGTGGTCCTGATCCGGCGCGGTGACTCGATCCTCGGCCAGCTCGATATCGACTCGAACGTGCCGAACGGCTTCGGCGAGCGCGAGCATGCCGACGTGAAGGAAATCGCCGACGCGCTTGCCGTGCTGCTGTAGTGCAGCTGTTCACGCGTCGGGTCGGCAGCGGTCCGCTGGTTGTCGTGCTGCACGGTGGTCCCGGCGCCAGTCACGACTACCTGCTGCCGCAGTACGACCTGCTCGCCACCCGCCGCTCTCTCCTTTATTACGATCAGCGTGGCGGCGGGCAATCGCCCGTCCCGCGCGATATGCCGGTCGGATGGCGGGAGCATGTCGCGGACCTGGAAGACCTGCGGAATCAGCTCGGACTCGACCGGCTGACCCTGTGCGGCTACTCCTGGGGCGGTCTGCTCGCCGTGCTCTACTTCCTCGAGCACCCGGAGCAGATCGAGCGGCTGGCGCTCGTCTCGCCCGCATCGCTCAGCGCCGAATATCGGCGCCAGTTCGAGGCCGAGTTCGCGCGCCGCATGGCGGCCCCGGAAATCAAGCGCGAGCGCGACGCACTGCGGTCGAGCGGTCTGCAAGGGCGCGATCCCGCGGCCTACCAGCGGCGCGCGTTCGAGCTCTCGGTTGCCGGTTATTTCCGCGATTTCCACGACGCCAGGAACCTCACGGGGTTTCGCGTGACCGCGCGGACTCAGCAAGCGGTGTGGGAGAGCCTCGGCCAGTTTGATCTGCGGCCGCAGCTCCAAGCGGTCACGTCCCGTTTCCCCATTCCCCCTTCCCTGATTCTTCACGGGACCTTCGACCCGCTTCCGATCGCTGGCTCCCGCGAGCTGGCCGCGCTTCTGCAGGCACGGTTCACGGAGCTGCCGGTCGGACACTGCCCGCACGTCGAAGCAACGGAGGATTTCGTCCGAACGCTGGACGACTTTCTCCCCAGCGCATGAGACCGACGCCCTTCGCGCTCGCTTTTGCCGAGATCGAGTCGCGATTTCCAGCGATTGCCGACGCACTCCAGCAGGACGGCGCTGCCGCCACGGATCGAGATCGCTTTGTGCTGCTCGAACCCGTTGGCCGGTTGCTCAAGGAGATCGTTCCGGAAGACGCCGGCGCGGACGCGCTCGAGGTGCACGTGCTGTTGCTGCATCACGCGTATCTGTTCTGGGCCGCCAAGCAACAGGTCCATGAGATCAGCGACCAGGCACTCCGGCTGGCCATCGACGCGACGCACATCACGACGCAGCTCCCCCAACCAGCGCTGTACTTGCAGTTGCCCGAGCTCCGTGTGTGGGGCGCTCCGAATGAAGACAGCCCGCCGGAGCCGCTCGATGGCATGTTCGTGAGTGAGACCGGTGCGGCCGGAGAGATCGCCGTGCTGGCGATCTTCGGGATGCGGCCGGACCGGCCGGGGTTCAGTGCGGTGGGGCTGGAGGGCCGAGCAGACTCGATCGAAATCGCGGCGGCACGCGACGATGGGAGCGCACCGTTCGGTCCGCGGCTCGCGGGTGGGACAGCGGCCGGGTTGTACTCCGTCGCCAACCCCGGCGAGTTGCTCCTGCTCACGTGCCGCCTCCTCACGCTGCTAGATTCCGGCTAACCCATGAAGACGAAAGTCGCGGCGACCGAACGCAAGGCGCGGGCGCGGAAGATCATCGCTCGCCTGAAGCGCGAGTATCCGGACGCGACGTGCGCGCTGCACCATAGCAGCGCCCTCGAGCTCGTCGTTGCGACGATTCTCTCCGCACAATGCACCGACGCGCGTGTCAACATGGTGACGCCACACTTGTTCACGAAATACCGCACGGCTGCCGACTACGCCGCCGCCGATCCCAGAGTTCTGGAAGCAGAGATTCAGTCCACCGGTTTCTTCCGGAACAAGACCAAGTCGATCATCGGGATGGCGCAGGCGCTCGTCGAGCGGCATGGCGGCGACGTGCCGCAAACGATGGAAGAGCTCACGGCTTTGCCGGGCGTGGGCCGCAAGACGGCGAACGTCATCCTCGGCACCTGGTTCAAGCAGAACGAGGGCGTCGTCGTGGACACCCATGTCCATCGGCTCAGCCGGCTGCTGCGGCTGACCCGTCAGGACGATCCGGTGAAAATCGAACAGGATCTGATGGAGATTGTGCCGCGCGCTGATTGGACCTGGTTCTCGCACACCCTCATCCAGCACGGTCGCAGCGTCTGCATCGCACGACGACCGAAATGTGCTGATTGCGTTTTGAATCGGTTATGTCCGAGCTCTACTGTATGATGCCACGTTACACGACGGCACGACTGCACGTCGGCACGCCGACGAACGTTATGCCCACGAACAACGTGCCGACGTGCCAACGTGCCGACGTGGGCGTATGAACGCACCCCTTCCGCCGGTGGATCGCTCCAGCCTTATCGCTACACGTCGCGACATCCACCAACATCCCGAGCTCGGGTTCGAGGAGACGCGCACCGCGAACCTGATCACCGACCGCTTGCGCGGCCTGAACTACCAGGTCACGCCGGGCATCGGAAAGACCGGCGTGGTGGGTCTCAAGAAGAATGCAGGACGCTGCGTGCTGCTCAGGGCCGATATGGATGCGTTGCCCGTCGAAGAGGCCAACGCCGTTCCCTATCGCTCGCAGCAGCCGGGGAAAATGCACGCCTGCGGCCATGACGGGCACGTCGCGATCGGCCTCGAGGTGGCGCGCCGCCTCGCGCCGCTCGACCTCACCGGCAGCGTGAAGTTTGCGTTCCAGCCTGCCGAAGAGGTGTCGAACGGCGCGCAGGCGATGATCAATGATGGCGTGCTCGAGAAGCCCAAGGTCGATGCCGCCTTTGGCCTTCATCTCTGGAACGACCTGCCGGTCGGCACCATCGGCATCATGGCGGGGGCGGTGATGGCCTCCGTCGATCAGTTTGAGATCGAAATCCTGGGTCGGGGCGGCCATGCCGCCGCCCCGCACCAGACGATCGACCCGGTGCTGGTTGCGGCGCATGTCATCACCGCGTTGCAGAGCCTGGTGTCCCGGCGGCGCGATCCGCTCTGTGAGGCGGTAGTGTCGGTGACGGAGGTGCACGCGGGCCGTGCGTTCAACGTGATACCGGACCGCGCCCAGCTGCGCGGCACGGTGCGGACGTTCGGAGGCCACTTCTTTGAGGATGCGCCGCGGTTGGTCGCGGAGACGGCAGGCGGCGTGGCGGCAGCGTTCGGGGCCGAAGCCAGCGTGGCGTACCGCCGCCTGAGCGCGCCCCTCATTAATAATGAGGAGTTGAGCGCATTGATGCGCGACGTCGCCGCCGACCTGATCGGCGCGGGCAACGTGCGCCAGGGCGTGCGCACGATGGGGGGCGAGGACATGGCCTTCTTCCTCGCGAGTGTCCCCGGGTGCTTTGCCTTCGTTGGGTCGGCACCCAAGGGGGGCCGAGCCTCCCCGCATCACAGTCCGACGTTCGACATCGATGAGGAGTCGCTGGTGATCGGCGCGGAGCTGCTCACGCAAACCGCCATCCGGTACCTGGACTAGGCTTCGTGCCGTCCAATCAGCTGGCCGCCGAGCAGTCCGCGTACCTCAAATCCGCCGCTCATCAACCCGTTCATTGGTCGTCCTGGGGCGACGCGGCGTTTGCGCGCGCCCGCGCGGAACAGAAGCCGATTCTCCTCGATATCGGCGCCGTCTGGTGCCATTGGTGTCACGTGATGGACGGCGAGTCCTACGAAGATGCGAGCGTCGCCGAGGTCTTGAATCGCGATTTCGTGTGCATCAAAGTGGACCGCGACGAACGGCCCGACGTCGACGCGCGCTATCAGCGCGCCGTCCAGGCGCTGAGCGGACAAGGCGGCTGGCCGCTCACGGCGTTCCTCACGCCCGACGGGGAAGTGTTCTTTGGCGGGACGTACTTCCCGCCCGACAACAATGCGTACGGCCGACCGGGCTTTCGGCGCGTGCTGATGGAGATCGCGCGCGCGTTCCGTGAGGAGCAGGAGCGCGTGACCACGAACGCCCGCGCGATTCGCGAGCACGTCGTGCAGACCCTCGACGAGGCGAAGCCCGGCGCGGTGAGCTCCGATCTCGTCAGCGGCGCCGCCGACCAGATGGCTCGCCTGTTCGACGTGCGCTACGGCGGCTTCGGCTCCGCGCCCAAGTTTCCGCATCCGGCGGCGATTGAGTTCATGCTCGCGCGCTGGCACGACGGTCAAGGCGGCCTCGCCTGGCAACGCGAGATCGTCGACAAGACCCTCTCGGGAATGGCGCGCGGCGGCGTCCGCGACCACCTGGGCGGCGGCTTTCATCGCTACGCGGTGGACGAGCGCTGGATCGTCCCGCACTTCGAGAAGATGTCATACGACAACTCCGAGCTGCTGCGCGCCTACCTCTCGGCGTACCAGGCGCTCGGAACGCCGCTCTTCAAGGAAGTCGCAACCGGCATCGTGGATTGGGTGCTCGAGGTCATGGCCGACAAGGACCAGGGAGCGTTCGCAACGTCGCAGGACGCCGACCTGACGTTCGGCGATGACGGCGACTACTGGACCTGGACGAAGCAAGAGGCGAGCAGCGCGGTGACGGAGCGCGAAGCCGCGGTCGTCGCGAGTGTGTTCGACATCCAGGAAACGGGGGAAATGCACCACAACCCACAGAAGAACGTGCTGTGGTGGAAGCAGGATCCGTCGAGTGACGACGAGTGGCCGGTGCTGCGCGCCGGGCTGAAGAAGCTGAAGGCCGCCCGTGATCGCCGCACGGCGCCGTTCGTGGACCGGACCGCCTACGTCAACTGGAACGCGATGATGGCGGGAGCATTTCTGCAGGCCGGCGCGGTGCTCGATCGGCCGGAATGCAACGAGTTTGCGCTGCGGGTTCTGGAGCGCATTTGGAACGAGGCGTGGGATGGGAAGCGCGGGATGTCGCACGTGTTGGGCAGGCCAGAGCCGCGCGGCATGCTCGATGACAACGTGCAGGCCGCCGCGGCGTTCCTCGATGCCTATGAAGCGACTGGCGCGTCGAGCTGGCTCGAGCGCGCGACGCATGTAATGACGTACTGCGACACCGCCCATGCCGATGCCGGCACAGGGGGGGGGGGCTATTTCGACATCGCCACAACGAACGGCACGGCGTACCTCGCGACGCGGGCCAAGCCGGTTCAGGACGCGCCGACTCCCTCACCCAACGGTGTCGCCGCGCTCGTGCTCGCGCGCCTCTGGGCGCTGACCGACACGGGCGAGTGGCGCGAGCGGCTCGATCGCCATCTCGCCGCGCTCGCCGGGAGCGCGCGGGAATTGTCGCTGTACGGTGCCACGCTGCTGCGCGCCGTGGATTGGGCGGTGCACCCGATGACGCGCATTGAAGTCAGGGGCCCCTCGGGCGACGGGCCAGCGTGTGCTATGCACTTGCTCGCGCTGCAGACCTATCGGCCCCGGAAGGTGGTCGTGCGCGCGATCGCGGCCGCGCCCGCCGCGACGGTCTGCGTGGGAACCACGTGCTCGATGCCCGTGTCCACACCGGAGCAGCTCGCCAGGCTGCTGGAGGCGTGAACCGCCGCACGCTCGGCCGCACCGGACTCTCCGTCAGCGAAATCGGTTTCGGGGCCTGGGCAATCGGCGGCAACGGGTTCGGCAATTCGTACGGCCCGACCGACGACGCGGAGTCCACTCGCGCGATCCGTCGCGCATTCGAGCTCGGCTGCAACTTCTTCGACACGGCGGACGTGTACGGGCACGGACACTCCGAATCGCTACTCGGCGAGGCGCTCGAGGACGTGCGCGATCAGGTTGTCCTCGCGACCAAGGTCGGCGCCGACTTCTACAAACCCGACCTGCGTCTGGACTTCACGCCCGGATACCTGCGCTTCGCGGTGCAACGCTCGCTCGAGCGTCTGCGCACCGACCACATCGACCTGCTCCAGCTGCACAATCCGCCCCTGAGCCTGATTTCCCGGGCGGGCACGTGGGAGCCGCTGGAAGAGATGAAGCACGAAGGGCTAATCCGGTTCTATGGCCTGTCCGTTCACCCGCCCGAGGAGGGCGTGGCAGCCGTTCAGGCGACCATGCCTGACACGGTCCAGATCGTCTACAACTTGGCGCGGCGCGAAGCCGAGGACACATTCCTAGCCACGGCGCAGGCGGCGAACGTGGGCGTCATCGCGCGCGAGCCGCTCGCCAACGGCTTCCTCGCCGGACGGTACAGCGCCGCCAGCACCTGGGAGCACGGCGACATCCGCAGCCGCATGCCGCGGCCCTACGTCGCCCAGCTCTGCGCGCTGGGCCAGCGCGTGCGCGAGTTGGCTGAGCAGTCGGGGATGACCGCGGCGCAGCTGGCGCTCAAGTTCGTGCTCGACCGCACGGAGATCGCGTGCGCGATCGTGGGGATGAAGACGGTGCAGCAGGTCAAGGAGAACCTCAACTAGAGGGGTGTGGATGCCGAACAAGAAAGCGGTGATCGAGACCAAGAAGGGCACGATCGAGGTCGAGCTGTTCGCGGATGAGGTGCCCGGCACCGTCGCGAATTTCGAGAAACTGGCCAATGCGAGCTTCTACGACGGCACCAAATTCCATCGCGTGATTCCGAACTTCATGGTCCAGGGCGGCGACCCCTACTCGAAGACCGGCAAGGGGCCGGTGGGAACGGGCGGGCCCGGTTACACCATCAAGTGCGAAACGCAGAAGAACACGCACAAGCACGTCGCGGGCACACTGTCGATGGCGCATGCGGGCAAGGACACCGGCGGCAGTCAGTTCTTCATCTGCCACTCCCCACAACGGCACCTGGACGGCGTGCACACCGTGTTCGGGCAGGTCACCAAGGGCATGGACGTCGTCAACGCAATCAAGGGCAACGACGAGATTACTTCGATCCGCGTCTCATGATGGGAGGCTTTTCATGCTTGCGCTGCTGTTGACGCTGGCGGTTGCCGTCCAGGATTCAGGATCCTTCATCACGAGGCTCGGCAACGACACGGTCGCGATGGAGCAATACGCGCGCACCGCAACGCGGCTGCGGGGCGAGTATGTGATCCGCACGCCGCGGAGTTTGCATCGCATCTACACGTTCGACCTGAATCCAGACGGCTCGATTCGCCGCTTTGAGCTGGTGACCCACAACATCGGCGGTGGGCCCGGGCCGATGGAGACGAAGATGTCTGTCGATCTCGCTGGCGACACCGCAGTCATGGTGTCGCCCCGCGGCGACAGCACCGTGACGTCGAAGCTCGCGGTCCCCCGCGGCACGTTCCCGTTCCAGTTCTATGTCTACGGTCTGATGGAGCAGATGGGCCGGTGGGCACGCGGCACCGGGAAGGACAGCGTCAGGTTCAGCGCGCTCTACTCTGCCGATCGAACAAGCGGCGGCTACGTCAAGAAACGCGGCGGGGACACACTGGTCTTCATGTTCGATGATGGCCAGCTCGCAGGCGTCGGACCCTTCACATTCGGGCTCGATCGCCAGGGTCATCTTACGTGGCTGACCGGAAAAGGCAGCACGCTGCAAGTCGAAGTCCAGCGCCTTGCCTCCGTGCCGATGGCAAAGGCTGGTCCGATGTTCGCAAACCGTCCGCTCGGTCAACTGTCGGTGCGCGATACCGCACGCAGCAGCGTCAGCGGCACCGAGGTATGGGTGGACTATGGCCGGCCCCAAAAGCGCGGGCGGGAGATCTTCGGCAACGTGGTGCCGTGGAATGCGGTGTGGCGCACCGGCGCCAATGCGGCAACGCAGTTCAGCACCATGTCCGACCTCGTGATCGGCGGTGCAACGGTGCCGGCGGGCAAGTACACCCTCTGGACCCTGCCCACGCCGACCGGCTGGAAACTCATCATCAACAAAGAGACCGGGCAGTGGGGCACGGAGTATCACGCCGAGCAAGATCTCGTGCGCGTCGACACGAAGGTCGAAACGCTGCCCGCTCCGGTCGAGCAGCTCGTGATTGCGTTTGAACCGGGATTGCTGACCTTCACGTGGGACAAGACGCGAGTCTCCGTGGCCGTGGCGAAGAAATAGATGCATCTCGATTTCGCGGTCGTCGCCGATTACGCGCTGGTCGACCAGACGGGCAAGATGTCCGTGCTCGGCATCTTCCAGCACATCTGGGTGCCGCAGTTTCCGGCGATGCATCCGCGCTTGCACCTGGTGCTCCGCCTGAAAGGCAGACGCACCGAAGTCGGAGAGCATCAGGTGCAGATCAAGCTGCTGGATGATGCAGACGGGGAGCTGCTGGGCGGCTCGGGCACCGTGAACTTTGCCGAGCCGCCAGCCGGCGTCACCGAGATCGAGGCGGCGGCGGTTCTGGTGTTCGACGTGCCGTTCCCGCGCGCGGGGCAGTACCGCTTCGAGATCACTGTGGACGGCGAGCGCAAAGCCAACGTCCCGATCACCGTGTCGCAGATGCCCACGGCGCCCGCGCAGCCTCCCTCGGCACCCCAGGCTCCCGGTTCCTAACTCCAGCCCCCGCCTCGGCGCCTACGTGCGGCTGCCGGTGTTGCTCCTTGCCGCCGCGCTGGCGCTGGGATTCGACCTCGGTGGCTATCCGCTGTTCGATCCCGACGAGGGGCGCAACGCCGAAGTCGCGCGCGAGATAGCCGCGACCAACGATTACGTCCTGCCACACCTCGACGGACTCCCCTACCTCGACAAGCCGATCGTCTATTTCGCGGCCGCCGCCGCGAGCATGGAAGTCCTCGGGCCAACCGAGACGGCCGCCCGCCTCCCCGCGTATCTGTTCACGCTCGCGACGCTGGCCCTCGTGGTCGTATTTGTCCGGCGCCGCTGGGGCGCCGATGCCGCCTGGCTCGCGGCGCTCGCGCTCGCGACGATGCCGCTCGTCCTGGCGTACGCGCGCGCCACGATCATGGACAGCACGCTCTCGTTCTGCACGACACTGGCGATTCTCGCGTTCTGGGATGAGCGGCCGGTGCTCGCCTGGGCCGCGATCGGGCTGGGATCAATAACCAAAGGACCGGTGGCGATCTTGATCCCGCTCGGCACGCTGATCCCCTACGCGCTCCTCACGGGGCGGCCGGTGCGGCGGCTCTTCCCCCTGGCAGGCCTCGGCGTGTTTGCCGTCGTGGCGCTGCCCTGGTTTCTCGCGGTCGCACACCGCATCCCCGAATTCCCGCACTACGTTTTCGTGCGCGAGACATTCGAGCGCGTGACGACGACTCGGTTCCACCGCACCGCGCCCTTCTGGTACTATTTCCCGATCGTTCCCGTCGCCGCGTTCCCCTGGATCGTGCCGGCCCTCGCGCGCTGCACCAACTGGCGCTGGGCATGGCTCGCGCGCCGGGTCAACCCACACGCGCAGGAATCGATATTCCTGACGTGCTGGGTCCTGGGGCCGCTGCTGTTCTTCACGCTGAACCAGTCGAAGCTGCCGCAGTACATGCTCCCGCTGATGCCGCCGTTCGCATTGGCGGCGGCGCGCATCCTGACCCGCGACGCGACCGAGTTGGGCGGAGGAATCGCGGTGGCGCGGAAGGCCTACGCCACAATCGCGGCGACGTTCGGCGTCGCGCTTGCGTTGCTGACCGTGTGGCTGCCCGTGCCGCTCAGCTTGACGCCCGCCGAACGCGCCGCCATTCCCCCCACCGCGCTCGCGCTGGGGATCGCCTTGCTCGTATCGGCCACGATGGTGTGGTATGCCGGCCGCGCACCCGCGCATCCCCGTCCTGCGCTCGCCGTGATGGGGTATGCGCTCACGGTAATTGTGATGCCGATCGTCTCCGGCCGTCTGCTCGGGGCCGTCGGCGAGGATCGCTCCGCGGCCACGTTGGCTCGCGTCATTCAGAATGTCAGGCCGAGGGCGGGGAGCGCCCAGGAGGTCGAGGTGGTGGGGGTGTCGGCATTTCCGACCTCCCTGCCCTTCTATCTGAGGCGCCCAATTGCGGTCGCCACGGCCAGCGCGCAGGAGCTGACGAGCAACTTCATCGTCGACTACCAGGACCGGTTCCGCGCCGACAGCACCTCGCCGCTCAAGCCGGCCGACTACTGGCGCGAGCGCGCGCGGACGTGCCGGACACCGACCGTCTTCGTGGTGCGCGCCAACGACGCGCGCCGGCGCGCCGAGCTCGACCCGGTGCTCCCGCTGCTCGCCGTCGAGGGCCAGTACGCGGCCTACGGACCATGTGCGGCATCTTCGGCGCGATAGCCCGCGGGGACGCGCCACTGCGGTACCCGGACGCGCTCGCCCGGATGGCGGCGTCGCTCCGCCACCGCGGGCCGGACGGCGAACGCATCGTGGGGCACGAGCGCGCCCGCATCGGCGCGCGGCGGCTCGCCATCATGGATCTCACGACCGGCGATCAGCCCTTCCAGAGCCCCGACGGCAAGATCTGGATGGTCTGCAACGGCGAGATCTACAACGCACCGGCGCTGCGCCGCGAAGCGTCTGCATGGGGTTATCCGTTCCGCTCGCGCGGCGACATCGAAACCATCGTCCCGTTTTACGATCGGCTTGGACCCGGCGCGGTCGCCCGACTCGAGGGGATGTTCGGCCTTGCCGTCTGGGATGAGGAGCGCCGGCGCCTGGTGCTCGCGCGCGACCGCGCGGGCGAGAAGCCGCTGTTCTGGACCGACGTCGCTGGCGAGGTCCGATTCGCGTCCGAGATCCAAGCGCTGCTCGAGTTTCCCGACCAGCCCCGCCGCCTGAATCGCACGGCGCTCGCGCTCTATCACGCGCTGGGCTACGTCCCGGCTCCTCATACGATGTTCGACGGGATCCAGAAGCTCCCGCCTGCCGCGCTGCTCATCGCCGAGGGGGAGCGCACGGAGATTCGCCCGTACTGGAGCGCCGCCGAGGCCGCCAGCCGGCCGGCGACGCTGTCGCGCGAGACTCGGGGCACATTGTGCGACACGCTGTTGCGCGCCGTGAAGCGGGAGCTGATGTCGGACGTCCCGTTTGGGATTTTCACCAGCGGTGGTCTCGATTCGTCGCTGCTTGTGGCGGCAACGGCGCGGGCAGTCCCCGACGAGCGCATTCACACCTATGCCGTGCGCTTCACGGAGCCCGGCTACGACGAGAGCCCGTACGCCGAGGCCGTCACGCACCAGATCAGGTCGGTGCACCATGTCGTCACGGCGGACGACGAGTCGCTCGGCCGCGCGCTCGACGTGGTCTCGCGTTCACTCGCCGAACCGCTCGGCGATCCCGCCGTGCTCCCGACCTTTCTCCTGGCGGAGGCGGCGCGCCGCGACGTGAAGGTCATTCTCTCGGGCGAAGGTGCGGATGAGCTGTTCGGCGGCTATCCCACCTACCTCGGCCACAAGTACGCCGAGCGGTGGCAGCGCGTCCCACGTCCGCTGCGGCGGGCCGCGCAGTGGGCGGTGGATCGCTGGCCGGCATCGACCGGCAAGATGACGCTCGAATACATGCTCAAGCAGTTCTTGGCGGCGAGCGAGCGCCCGTGGATGGAGCGCCATCTCACCTGGCTCGGGGCCATGGCGATCGCCGACGGCGTCATCGCCGAGCTCGCGTGCAAGCTCGACCGCTTCCCACATGACGACGCGCTGAATCGCCCGATGTGGTTCGATTTCCTGACGTATCTGCCTGACGACCTGCTGGTGAAGGTCGATCGAGCCACGATGCTGGCGTCGGTCGAAGCGCGCGCGCCGTTCCTCGATCGCGAGGTGATGGAGCTCGTCCTGCCCGGTCCCTCGCGTCTCAAGGTGCGTGGCCTCACTACCAAGGCGATATTAAAGGAAGCGGCGCGTGGTCTCGTTCCGGATAACGTGATCAACCGGCGGAAACGCGGCCTTTCCGTGCCGGTGGCCCGCTGGTTGAACACGGGGCTCGCGCCCCTGGCCGACCGTCTCCTCGACACGCCGCTGCTCGCGGAGCACCGGACCGGTCGCCGCAATCACGCGCGCAGATTGTGGCCGCAATTGATGCTCGCGCTGTGGAGTGAGCGCTGGGGGGTAGATACAAAGTGAATCGCCAGGAAGCCCTGTCGCTGATGCAGGAGCACACGCAATCGGCCTCGCTGCGGCAGCACATGCTCGCGGTCGAAGCCGCCATGCGGGCCTATGCCGGCAAGTTCGGTGAGGACCCGGAGCCGTGGGGGCTGGTTGGGCTGTTACACGACTTCGACTACGAGAAATTTCCCAATCCGGAGCACTCACCCACTGACGGCCATCCCGCATGGGGCGTCAACCTGCTGCGTTCCCACGGCGTCGCAGAGCCGGTGCTGCGGGCGGTATTGGGGCATGCCACCTATTCCGGCGTGCCGCGGGACACCCCGATGGCCAAGGCGCTGTTCGCCGTCGATGAGCTGTGTGGCTTTCTCGTCGCGTGCGCGTTGGTGCGTCCCTCAAAGAGTTTTGCGGACCTCGAGGTGCCGTCGGTCAAGAAGAAGCTCAAAGACAAGGCATTCGCCCGCGGCGTCAACCGGGACGAGGTCCGTCAGGGCGCCGACGAGCTCGGCGTGCCGCTCGATGAGCACATCGCGTTCTGTATCCAGGCCCTCCGCCTCGTGGAACCCTCGTTGGGCCTCGGAGGGTGAACCCGTTTTCGCGGGCGCTCGATCGCGCGACGGGAGCGCGACCGATTCCCGGCAACGTCGTCCGACACATCGCGGTCAGCAGCGACTCGCTCGACGCGATGCTCGAGATGATCGCGAGCGCGAACCGCACCGTCCATTTCGAGAACTACATCATTCGCGGCGATGCCACCGGCCGCCGCTTTGCCACGGCGTGGGCGGAGCGGGCCCGAGCCGGCGTGCGGGTGCGCATCCTGTACGATGCTTTCGGGAGTCGCGGCACGCGCCGCGCGTATTGGCGCGAGCTCCGCAGCGCCGGCGTCGATGTCCGTCCGTTTCGCCCGATCTGGACGAGCGGCCCGATCGCGGCGTTCAGCCGCGACCACCGCAAGCTGCTCGTCGTGGACGGCGAACGCGCCATGACCGGCGGCCTCTGCATCGGCGACGAGTGGGCCGGGAACGCGGCGGAGGGGCGGCCGTGCTGGCGCGATACGATGGTCGACGTCTGCGGGCCGGCGGTGGCCGTGCTGCAGGCGGCATTCGCGCGGATGTGGGCGCGCGCCGGCCGCGCCCTTCCCGACGATGAGATCGCACCCGCGCCCGAAGAGTGCGGTCCATCGGCCGTGCGCGTGGTGGAAGGGTTCCCGGGGCAGTCGCGCGTCTATCGCGCGGTCCAGCTGCTCGCGGCCGCGGTGACCGAGCGGCTCTGGATTACCGACGCGTACCTCGTCGCGCCGCCGCCGCTGTATGCGGCCTTCGTGGATGCGGCGAAGAGCGGCGTGGATGTCCGGCTGCTGCTCCCCGGGACGTCGGACATTCCCGTCGTTCGCATCTTCACCCGGAGCGGGTACCGCGAGCTGCTGCACGCGGGCGCGCGGATCTTCGAGTATCGTGGCCCCATGATTCATGCCAAAACCCTCGTCGGTGATCACGAGTGGGCGCGCGTGGGATCGAGCAACCTCAACGTCTCGAGCCTGCTGGGCAATTACGAGCTCGACCTCGTCGCCGAGCACGACGGTCTGACTACGACGCTCGCCAAGCAGTTTTTGCACGACATGACCCAGAGCCGCGAGATCGTCTTGATGGCGCGCCGCCACCTGCCCTTGCCCCCACGCCTCGTCGACACCGCCGCCGCGCATCTCCCGGCGCCACGGCACAAGCGGACGCTGCGGGAGCGCCAGGCGATTGTGGCAGTCGCGTTGCTGCAGGCGGCCGGCGGGGCGCGCCGCATGGTGGCCGGTGTCGCCGCGTCCGCCTTGCTGGTGGTCGGCGTACTGCTGATCCTCTTTCCGCTTAGCACAAGTACCGTACTGGCCGGAGGGGCATTGGCGACGTCCATGTGGCTCGGCGGGTTTGCCCTGGCGCGGCGCCGGCGCCGCCGTGAGAGCGATGTCGGCTGACGCCCCGCCCCCCCCGCCCCGCCGGCCCCCTCAACCTCCGGCTGGCCTCGCGCGTATGGGAAACAGCGCAGAGGACAAGGACTTAGTCGATCAGACGCTGGCCGGCGATCGGGAAGCCTTCGGCGTGCTGGTCGATCGTTATGCCGCGCAAGCGCGACGCGTCGCCCGGGCCGTGCTGGGCGATCCCGACGATGCCGACGACGCGGCGCAGGACGGCTTCCTCTCGGCACTGGTGAAACTCGCACAGTATGATGCCCGAAGGCCGTTCGGGCCCTGGCTGATGCGAATCGTCGCCAATGCCGCCACCGATCGACGGCGCCGCCGCAACGTTCGACGTGCCGAACCCCTCGACCCCTCGCTCGTGGGTGGAGGGCCGCGGCCCGACGCGGTGGCGATACGGAGCGAGTTGGGTGAGCGTTTGCGGACCGCGCTTGGCGAGCTGCCGGAACGCCGCAGGACCGCGGTTGTCTTGTTCGATGTCGAAGGGTACTCACACGCCGAAATCGCCGGGATTCTGGGAATACCGGAGGGAACGGTGCGATCGGAAGTGTTTCACGCGCGTCGCCGTCTGCGCACGCTGCTGGAAGACTGGAAGGAGCAAGTGACATGAAAGAGGCACAGTCGTTCGATCATCGGCCGGATCCCGAGCTGGGCGGCGCGCTCCGGGCCGCGCTCGAGCCCACGGCCGATCACGCGGCGTTCGTCGCGCGCGTGATGGAGCAATACGAGCGAGCACTCGAGCGCGGGACAATCCCGACGTTCGAGGTGCTGGCCTCGTGGTTCCGGCCCGGCATCGCCGCTGCGGTCGCCGCGCTGATCCTAGGGTTTCTGTTCGGGCGTGGGATCCTGACGCCGGCCCCCACATCGATCGACGCCGCCATGGCGCCGTCCGAGGGACCCGGGCTGGCGGCATTCATCACGGCCACGGATCCGCCGGATGCGAGCGTCGTGTTCGCATCCTTTGTCGAGCAACAGTAAAAGAGGAAGAAGAGCCATGCTGAATAAACCGAAGCTCGCCGCCGTTGGACTCCTGGCCGCCGTCTTTGCGGCGGGCGGGCTCGCCGGGTGGGGCGGCCGCGAGGCGGTGGAACGCGATGAGCGGGGCATGGGCCCCGGCCGGCACGGTCCGGACGCCATCGTCGCCTATCTGGGACGCGAGCTGGACTTGAGCGCGGCGCAGCGCGACTCCATTCGCGCCATCTTCGCGCGCCACCGGCCCGAGACCGACGCCTTCTGGGCGCAGGTGCGGCCACGGTTCGATTCCATCAAGACGCGCGTGCGTGCCGAGATCGATGCCCAGCTCACGGCGGAGCAGCGGACCAAGCACCAGCAACTGATCGATCAGGCCGAGCATCACCGTAGAGAGCGGGACGACTCCACCAAGAAGTCCGAGGGGAGCCACTAATGCGGGGTGTGTTGGCAGTGACGTTGGCAATCCTGGCCGCGGCCCCCGCCGCAGCGCAGGCGCCGGCGGCGACAGCGCAACAAGTCGAAGTGACACTCAATGAGGCGATCCAGCGCGCCCTGCAAGTCCAACCCGGAATGGTGCAAGCGCGCGGGCTGCAAAGCACATCAGGCGCGGCACGGATGAGCGCATGGGGCGCCTTCCTTCCGACAGTGACAATCGGCGGATTCGCCTCCAAGAACAGCTCTCAGCGATTCGATGCGAACAGCAACAAACTGATCCCGCCGGTTCCGAACTATGGGGGGTCGCTCGCTGCGAATGTCAACGTCATTACCGGGGTGAGCCAGCTCGCGAACATTCGCGCGGCCAACGCCAACCTCGGCGCCGCGGAAGCCGGTATCGTGACACAGCACTTCCGCGTGCAGCTCGATACCAAGCAAGCCTTCTACAACGCCATCGCGAGCGAAGAGCTTGTGCGCGTGGCCGAGTCGCAGGTACGGCGCGCGAAGCAGCAGCTGCAGATCTCGGTCGACAAGCTGCACGCCGGATCGGCGACGCGCTCTGACTCCTTACGCTCGACGGTCGATTACGGCAACGCCCGCATCGCGCTGCTGCAGGCCCAGGCAAACCTCGCTACCGCGCAGGCGAACCTCGGCCGCCAGATCGGTGCGGATCAGCCCGTGCGTGCGGTGCCCGACACCATGCTGCCGCCGCCGCCCGACACCACTACCGTCCGCACCATCGACGTCTCGACGGTTCCGCAGGTCGAGCAGGCGGAGGCGACCGCCCGGGCCGCGCGCGCGAGCGTGTGGGCGGCACGCGCGCAGTACATTCCATCACTCTCCTTCTCGCTGGGGACCAACCGGCAGGACACGTTGTTCAACAACGCGCTCGTGAACAACGAGGTCCATAACTGGAGAGTCAGCCTCTCGTGGTCGATTTTTGACGGCTTCGGGCGTGAGCAGAGGCAAGTGAACGCCGCCGTGACTCGCGAGAACGCCGAAGCCGCCGCTGCCGACGCCCGGCGAGGTGTCAACGCGCAACTGACGCAACAGCTCGCCGCGCTGGCGACGACCTATGAGCAGATCACTATCGCCCGCGACAATCTGGCCGCCGCGACCGAAGACCTGCGCGTGCAGAATGAGCGCTATCGCGTCGGGGCGGCCACGATCCTCGATCTCCTGACCTCGCAGGCGGCGCTCACGCAGGCGGAGGTGAACGTGGTGCAGACCCGCTTCAACTACCTCATTGCCCGCGCGCAGGTCGAAGCGGTGCTCGGACGGACGCTATGACGACCGCCCAGGCGATGACATTCCGCACCGGCGACATGCCGACGCCCGATATCGTGATTCTGACGCATCACCTGACGCGCGAGTACGTCATGGGCGCCGAGGTGGTGCATGCGCTGCGCGGCGTGGACATCCAGATCAAGAAGAACGAGTTCGTGGCGATCATGGGCCCGTCGGGCTCGGGCAAGTCGACGCTCATGAACCTCATCGGCTGCCTCGACACACCCACGACCGGCGAGTACTGGCTGAACAGCCAGAAGGTCAGCGACCTGACCGACGACGAGCTGGCACGGATCCGCAACAAGGAAATCGGCTTCGTGTTCCAGACGTTCAACCTGCTCCCGCGCGCCGACGCGCTGCACAACGTCGAGCTGCCGCTCATCTATGCCGGGATGTCGGGGAAAGAGCGGCGCGACCGGGCGGCGACCTCGCTCACGCAGGTCGGGCTCGCCGACCGTATGGACCATCGTCCCAACGAGCTCTCCGGCGGCCAGCGCCAGCGCGTCGCGATCGCGCGCGCGCTGGTCAATTCGCCCTCCATCCTGCTCGCCGACGAGCCGACGGGAAACCTCGACTCGGCGACGGGGAACGAAATCATGGCGCTCTTCAAGGAGCTCCACCGGGCGGGACAGACCATCGTGCTGGTGACGCACGAACATGACATTGCCATACATGCGCATCGCCAGATCCATTTGCTCGACGGAAAGATTGCGCGCGACGAAAGAACGGACGGCTAAACGTGAATAGGAACCTTTGGGGAAGCGCGACGGCTGCGGTGCTGCTCACCGTCATTTCAGGCTGCCATAAGACGCAGGCCATACAGTCCTACGAGGCGGTCCCGGTCGAACGCCGCAACCTCGTGGTCTCGGCATCGGCGTCCGGGGCGATCGAGCCCGTGCTGACCGTGGACGTGAAGTCCAAGGCGTCGGGCGAGATCATCGGGATGAACGTGCAGACGGGCGACGACGTGAAGGAGGATCAGCTGCTCGCGTCGATCGATCCGCGCATCCCGCGCAACAGTCTTGCGCAGTCGCAGGCGAACCTGCAGGTCGCGCAGGCCCAGCTCAGCAACGCCAAGGCACAACTGGCGCGATCCGACACGCTCTTCAAGGCGCAGGCCATCACGCAGACCGAATACGACGGGGCCAAGCTGGACTATGCGAACGCCAACGCGGCCGTGATCCGCGCGCAGTCGGACCTCGACAATGCGCGCGACCGCATGACCGACACGAAGCTGCGCGCGCCGATGGCGGGGACGATCATCGCCAAGAACGTGGAGCTCGGAACCGTCATCTCCTCGCCGTCGACGGACGTGGGCGGCGGAACCCTCCTGTTCAAGATGGCGAACCTCGACACGGTACAGATCCGCGCGCTCGTCGATGAGACCGATATCGGCAAAGTGTCGTCGGGCCTGCTCACGACCATCACGGTGGACGCATATCCCAATCGGCCGTTCGAAGGCACGGTGCTGAAAGTCGAGCCGCAGGCGACCGTCCAGCAGAACGTCACGATGTTCAACGTGCTGATCCGGATTCCGAACCCGAATCACCTGCTCAAGCCGGGCATGAACACCGAGGTCGAGATTCACGTCGGGCGCCGGGACAACGTGCTCGCGGTGCCGAACGCGGCGCTGCGGACGCAGCGCGACGTCGCATCGGCGGCGCAGGTCCTGGGGCTCGATCCGAATGACGTCCAGCAGCAGCTCGCGGCCGTGCGGCCGCAGACGCCAACCAGCCGGGACAGCGCGTCGCTGGGTGGCGGGACGGCGCGGCGCGATAGCACGGGCGGCAAGCCCGATTCGACGAAGGCGTCCGGCGGCGGGAATACCATGACGACTCCCGACGGCCGGACGATCCAGCTCCCGCCCGGCGTGACCGAGGCGCAGATCAGATCGGCGTTCCAGAAGCGCATGTCGGGCCAGGAACTGACGCCCGCCGAGCAGAGCGCGATGGCGGCGATGCGGCAGATGATGCAGCGCGCGGGGGGCGGGGGCGGGGGGGGAGGCGCCGGCGGCGGCTTCCGTCGCAGCAGCGGTGAGCAGTCGAGCTACATCGTCTTCACGCTCAAGAACGGGAAGCCGACGCCGGTGCAAATCCGCACCGGCCTGACCGATCTCGATTACATCGAAGTCGTGAGCGGGCTGACCGAGCAGGATACCGTACTGGTGTTGCCCAGCGCGTCATTGCTCAACGCGCAGCGCGACATGCAGCAGCGCATGCGCCAGGTGACCGGCGGCGGCCTGCCCGGTGTGCAGCAGCAGCCGACGACGCCGGCGCGGCCGCAGACCACGCCGACCAGGCCCTAGCATGCTGCTCGGCGAAATCATTCAGGTCGCGCTCCAGGCGATCCGCGCCAACAAGCTGCGGTCGTTCCTGACGATGCTGGGCATCATCATCGGTGTCGGCGCCGTCATCACCATGGTGGCGCTCGGCAGCGGGGCGCAGAAGGCCGTGCAGGCTCGGCTCCAGGCGCTCGGCCCGACGCTGCTGTCGATTTATCCGGGGCAATCGTTCCGCGGCGGCATTGCCATCATGTTCGATCAGCGCGTCAGCGTCACGGTGGACGACGCGAACGCGCTCGCGCGCGACGCGCGCTACGTCAAGGGCGTCACCCCGGAGCTGACGCGCAACCTGCAGATCAAGTTCGGCGGCCAGAACGGCAACGTCAGTATCGTCGCCACGACGCCCAATTACGCGACGGTCAAGAACTACACGCTCACGGCCGGGCGGATGTTCTCGGCGGGTGAAGATGAAGGACGCCGCCGCTTTGCGGTGCTGGGCTCGGCGATTCCCGACATGTTCAACCGGAATCCCGCCGCCATGATCGGCCAGGAAATTCAGATTCGCGGTATTCCGTTCGAGATCATCGGCGTGTTGTCGGCAAAGGGCTCGGCGGGCGGCTTCGGCAACCCGGACGAGCAGATCCTGATCCCGCTCCAGACCGGGCGCTACCGCATTATGGGGACCGATCGGCTCCGGTCCATCACGGTCGATGCGGCGAGCGTGCCGCAGATGACATTGGCGATGATCGAGATCGAGCGCGTGTTGCGGCGCGAGCACAAGATCCGCCCCGGCGGAGAGAACGATTTCCAGATCCGAAACCAATCGGACATTCTCGCCACGTTCCAGGACACCGCCAAGACGTTCACGTATCTGCTGGCGGGTATCGCGGCAGTCAGCCTGCTCGTCGGCGGGATCGGGATCATGAACATCATGCTCGTGTCGGTCACGGAACGCACACGAGAGATCGGCGTGCGCAAGGCGCTGGGCGCGACGCGCTTCAATATTCTGTTCCAATTCCTCGTTGAGGCGCTGGTGCTGTGTCTCGCGGGAGGGTTGACCGGCATCGTCCTCGGCTCGCTCGGGGCGGTCGCGCTGTCGAACCTCGCCCATTGGAACACGTCGATCAGCCTGTTCGCGATTCTGATCGCGTTCATCTTCAGCGCCATCGTGGGGCTGTTCTTCGGCATCTGGCCGGCGCGGCGGGCTGCCGCACTGGATCCGATCGTAGCGCTGAGATACGAATAGAAGTCGGAACGCGGAATGCGGAACGCGGAACTGTTGGGGGAATTGACGTTTCGTAATTGACACTTTGACATCGCTGTTCCGCGTTCCAACTTCCGCGTTCCGCGTTTATCTTAGCGTCACATGCTTTCCTACCTTCTCCTTCTCATACAGTCCTCGGGCACGCAACAAGTGTACGACGGCCACCTCCGTCAGCTCGACGTGCGCGTGCCGCGGATCGAGGCCACGGTCCACATCGACGGCGTGCTCGACGAGGATGTGTGGCGACAGGCGGCACTGCTCACGGGCTTCAGTCAATACCGCCCCGTGGACAGCCGGCCGGCTGAGGACTCGACCCAGGTCCTCGTCTTCTACGCAGCCGATGCGATCTACTTCGGCATCCGCGCCTTCGAGAAGCACGGCAACGTGGTGCGGGCGACTCTCGCCGACCGCGACAACATCGGAGCCGACGACAACATTCAAATCCTGCTCGACACGTTCAACGATCGACGCCGCGCGCTCCTCTTTGCCGTCAACCCGCTGGGCGCGCAACAGGACGGCGTTCGCAGTGAGGGGATTGCCGGCGCCGCGGGCGGGGGAAACGCGGGCGGCCGCTTTGACGGCGTCGTCGATCTGAACCCCGATTACGTCTACGAATCGCGGGGCCGAGTCACCCCGAGCGGCTTCGAGGTCGAGGTCCGCATTCCATTCAAGAGCCTGCGCTACCAGAGCGCCGCGGTTCAGGATTGGGGCATCCAGATCGTGCGGGTGACGCAGCATACCGCGTATGAGGACACGTGGACTCCAGTCGTCCGCGCCAGCGCCAGCTTCCTCATTCAGTCCGGCTCGTTGAAAGGGTTGACCGGGATGCGGCGTGGGCTGGTGATGGACCTGAGTCCCGAGTTCACATCGCGCGTGGACGGCGCGCCTGGGGGATCCGCATATCGTTACGGTGTGGTCGACCCGCAGCTGGGTGCGAACGTGCGCTGGGGCATCACGCAGAACCTCAGCATGACGGGCACCGTAAATCCCGATTTCTCGCAGGTCGAGGCCGACGTCGGTCAGGTGACGGTGAATGAGCGGTTCGCAGTGTTCTTTCCCGAAAAGCGCCCGTTCTTTCTCGAGGGACTCGAGCAATTCGATACGCCCAATGCGCTGATCTATACCCGGCGGATCAGCGCGCCCGTCGGCGGAGCAAAGCTGACCGGAAAGGTCGGGGGAACCGGTGTCGCCTACATCGGCGCGGTCGATGACAACAATCTGTCCGCGACGGGCGATCATCCGATCGTCAACCTGCTCCGGCTGCGGCGCGATCTCGGCACCAGCTCGACCATAGGACTCGCGTATACGGACCGCGTCGACGGCAACGCGTCGAATCGCGTGCTCGGCGTGGATGCCCGCATCATCTGGCTGAAGCGCTGGTTCACGTCGCTGCAGGTCGCCGGATCGTGGACCCACGACACCGTGGGCTCGGGACTGCGTACCGGCGCGTTGTGGGACGCCACACTCTACGATTTCACCGGGCGGTCCTACGGCAACCACGGTGAGTTCGTCGGCTTCAGCCGCGACTTCTCCGCTCAGAGCGGTTTCGTCAATCGCGTGAACGTCGTGCAGGGACGCATCTTCAATCGGTTCACGCGATATGGAAAGCCGGGGGCGCTGCTCGAGAACGCCACCACCTA